>Ga0209700_103940_pt1 | contig 27601 bp, 12 predicted proteins | sample SiratroredBW_FD_187528 | JGI IMG/M metagenome (GOLD analysis project Ga0209700, IMG submission 187528) | Root nodule microbial communities of legume samples collected from California, USA - Siratro red BW (SPAdes) (version 2) | ecosystem: Host-associated > Plants > Roots > Nodule | place: USA... | reverse complement strand
GCATCGATTAAGCCCACGCCACTGCCAGCGTATTAGGACTACAGCGTGTGCGTCTAAGGTGCACACAAATAAAAAAAAAAGTAATTATGACCGAAAAAATATGAGATCTGCAAAGGTTTTTTTTTTCTATTACGATTTGTCAATCTCTTAATAAATAAAACTGCTTAAATTTGTTGAATTTGATCATAAAATTTTAAAATTTGTATAAAAATTAATTTTAATTAGTTGACTGTATAAAATCTTGAATAATAAATATTAATAAAATAAATGGCTTTTATTAAAAAACTTAAATTAAATGTCAAATTCAATGACCAATTGCCTTTTTCTTTGATATAATTATTACTTAATTCTAGCCCTCTAATACTTTTCAATGTTATTATTAAGCTTTTTGTATTGCTTATACATTCAGATCTTAAACTTTCTTTGAAATGGAAAATAATTGAAAATACTATAAATAATAATAATAATAATAATAATAATAATAATAATAATAATAATAATATTCCAAGAATTTTATAAAATATGAAAATATGGTCTTAGGGAAAATAAAAAGTTTCTAATTTTGAATGAAATATGATATTTGAAATCATTATCATTGATGAACTTTAAATAGGCGATAGTTTGAAATATTTTTTTACTATATGTTCGAAAAAAAATTAGTATGACATTTTAAAATTATTTAAGAATAATTATGAACAAAAATTATGTACACTGTTAGCATAAATATTTTTGTAAATACATTTATCAATAAATGTTAAAATTTTCTCATTTTGTCATATTTACTAATGAGATGACAATATAAAGTTTTGTTGAATAAATATATAATTCTTTTACGTTAATAACATATATAAAGTAAACTATTAATATAATGAATAATTTCACCAAAAATTTATATCTTTTAATAAATAAATAAATATTTAACTATCATATTTTTATCTCTAAAGTTTTACAATTTAAAAAAAAATCAAAATTTAATCTCTATAAAATATCACATATTATTGAACTCTTACACAGAAAAACCGTCATACAGTTTAGATACTCTGCGACAGTATTTCTTTTAAGTAATCATAATTAAACAAATTTTGTAATAATTTCCACTTTAGCGGTGACATCTCTACCTGTCTGCAAAATTCCCAGTATCTTATAAATTCAAAGATAAAATTGGTAAAAGAAAATATAAAAAAAAAATTACGAGAAAACTTATTATTAAAGCGATCTGTTAGACAAATTAATCAGAATACAATCTATAATATAAAAGAATGTATGATCTATTATTTGAGATGCACGAACAAATTGATTTTCTAAAAAAATATACTTACCTTGTCATGATCATCCATAAAGATAATTTTAAAAGGAAATGAAAAGAATCATAATTAGCTTTATAAACAGCATACACATAGATTTAAGTTATGTAAATATTTTTAACTAGAAAACTTATTCATTATTTGGTGAGTATTGCAAAATACTATATCAAGAGATTATTCTTTAATTATCACTATATTTGTTAATAAAAAATTAAGCTAAAATAAGGTATTAAATCTAAAAGAAGGAAAGAGAGGGACAGAAGAGTAAAATAAGAGGAATTCCCTTTGAATATAAATACAGAAATGTAGAGGCAAAACATGCCCTAACGTCGTCGTCTGGCGACGGCGCAATCCGAAAGTCAAAAACCTCAACGGCTCGACCCGAAAAGAATGGCCGCTCAAGAAAACGAGGAAGACGAGATAATAAACCCTTTCACAATGCTCCTCCTAAACGATGACGTCAAACACGGAACCTCCACTACCCTACACGAGGCTGCACCCAATCACCACCTGCTCCAGAACCATTCTCTCCCTTCGATTCAAGCAACGCTCACCATTCGCCAGCTACCTTCCGAGGGCCTCTCCTTCCAGCTCTGGCCCGCCGCCACCTCCCTCGTCTCCCTCCTCGATCGCCACCGCGCCGACCCTTCCTCCAGCCCTCTCTCCGCCGCGCTCGACGGCCGCCTCAGGATCCTCGAGCTCGGCTCCGGCACCGGCATCGTGGGAATTGTCGCCGCCGCAACTCTCGGCGCCCACGCGACCCTGACGGACCTCCCTCACGTGGTTCCCAATCTGAAATTCAATGCGGATGCGAACGCGGGGGTGGTGGGGCCCAGGGGCGGGGAATTAACCGTTGCGCCTCTGAGGTGGGGCCACGCTGATGACGTGGAAGCGATCGGGCGGGAGTTCGATCTTATTCTAGCGTCGGATGTAGTGTATCACGATCACCTTTACGATCCTCTGCTCGAAACGCTGCGTTTGATGATGCTAAGTAAGGGTGCGGAGAGAGAGGGGAAGGTGAAGATGGTGTTTGTGATGGCCCACATGAGAAGGTGGAAGAAGGAATCGACGTTTTTTCGGAAGGCGAAGAAGCACTTCCATGTTGACGTTTTGCATAGTGATTCTCCTTGTGATGGATCTAGGGTTGGCGTTGTTGTTTACCGTTTCGTTGGGAAGGGTTAGGTTTCTCGATGGAATTTCACGTTCATTTCCTTGATTTTGTAACGGAGTCGTTGAGGAAATTATTCATTGCAAAGGATCTTTTACCCGTGATTTTGTAATTTTTTTCTACATGAAGTAGTTTGTTGAAACGTGTTAAAAAAAATGATGTGATTGTTCAAAGTATTTGAAAAAAATTATAAAACCAAAAAGAAAATAATAATAATAATTTTTAATAAAAACAATGGTCCCGGCGGGGCTCGAACCCGCGACCTTCGGCTCATAAGACCAACGCTCTAACCAACTGAGCTACGGGACCTTTTTGTTACTTTCAGATTAAATTACGTATATATATATATATAAGTATGTTATATGTGTTACATGTTAACAATTAAAATTCATTGATACTTTGTATTTATTTTTAACAAAACAAACTGATTAAATCCAATCTAGATTACTTTACTTTCCCATATTAATATAATAATTTTATTTGTTTAAAATTAATACAATATGACACAGACATGTAAAAAATTTGAGTGAAATTGAACATTTTGAAGATGAATTTTAAGCTTGTTTTGTGAATTAAAAGTTTGTTTGAATTTGATTTAGTTAGTTAAGTTATACATATATTTAAATAGATTTGTATATATATTCAGTACCAAATTTAGAGGGTAAAATTTGGTTTTCTTTATTTCTATTAATTCACTTTTTATATTCTTTTTTAATTTTTTATTGTATAGTTATTTTCACAACAAATGATAAATTGGATTTTTAATATTTTAAAGTATTTTTATAAAATTAAAATTATTGTTTTTAGAAGTATGTTATTATTTTAAATTAAATCTTACCACTAAAAATAGAAATTTTAAACGATGGTTAAAAACTCATTTTATTGATGACTTTAAAATTGTTGTTGAAAACTAATTTCAACAACACCTCAAATCGGATATACATCCTATAACAATAATTTTGTGTAAAACTTTTGTTTTAGGTATTATGTATGACAAAAATATTATGCTATAATTAAGTATAACCAATTTAATTTGTTGATTTTCATACTATTCTTATTGTCAACCCACTTGAACTTGAAAACAAAAACAAAAACTTATTATAATCAACCTCTTAAATCTTTTTAATTAAATCATAGTATGACATTGATTCAACTACAAGATTTTGATATTTTGAAGTTGAGAATTATAGCGACTCAACTTTAAGATATTTTTTATAGTACTTTTTTATTTAAATACTTTGTATAGAATGAATAATTATAACTTTAAGATATTTTTTATACTACTTTTTTTATTTAAATACTTTGTATAGAATGAATAATTATTTATGTAATAATCGGTACTTCATATGACATCAAACTCGAATCCATTTATGAACTATATTAATCTTTCAAATATTGTTAAAATCTTTCAATATCTTAGCATTAATTAAGCCATGAAAGTCTTGTTATATCCATCAATACTCATTTCTACTGTTGTCTTGGTTTTTCTCATTCACAATCACAATGACCTTGTGGCTAGATAAATAAGTTATGACCTCATTTATGTTATTTAATATATATATATATAAATGTGTTTGCAACAGTTTTAAATGAGATTTAGTTACAATAGGTACATCTAGTAAGCACTTTATGGATTGCCTGATATGCAAGATTTGGAAGGAAGTCCTATAGGATTTATTTTTTGCATGTGCTTCAAATAAAATTCAATACTTTCTTCTATAATGTATTTTTCAATCATGGGAACTTTTGGACTTCTATAATGTATTTTTCAATCATGGGAACTTTTGGACTATATTAATTCTTTGTCTACTCTATGTAACGTTTAACAAGATACATCCATCTTAAGTATATTTGGTCCACATAGTCTGAGTTCGCTTACAAGATGAACAAGTAAATACACCATGATGTCAAAAAAGGACTAAGGGAAACATCTTTAATTGATACAAGATGATAAAAATCTCATCTTCATTTTCATCCAACTTTAGAAGGTTCATAGCTTTACTACAAATCAAAGAAAAGAATGAAAGCAAGTGATTTATGGTATGTCTAATATTTTTGGGTAAGATCCCACAAATAGTCATAGGTGACAATATTGTTAACATTTGAAGAATATCTTTATGGTATTTTCACATCTTTTAGACATTAGAAGAAACTTTTCTTTTTTGTTTGGACATAATGTAACATGATGAGAGAAAATATGTGAACTTACCTACATCTCTTGGTTCTCTCCAGCTTCATTTTAATAAATCCAAACAAACATTTACACCATCCTTAATGCTCTCGTTAATGTTAAGAAGTGTACCCATTAAGTTAATGTTAAGAAGGCATTTACAAACATTAAGTATTTTAAAATAGAGTTTTTACATAACCAAATGCTTGTGTACGTGTGTGTTTATAAATAAAAAAATGATCATGAAGTATCTTTAGTTCCTTCTCAAATATCCTCCAAAACTTGTACCTACATATTCTTGTGTACACGGTATAGTCATAATAGATTATCACACAAATAATAACTATCAAGAAGTTATACCTACATATGCTCATGTAGGATGAAATGATCAAGAAGTTTGCACAAAAAACAACTAGCTAAAACTGGAAAACAGTTGGCTAAAAGATTTAAAGCAAAGTTATATAAATGATTTATGCAATAGTGCTGTCAAAAAACATAACTAATTATCAAGTATTTCAATATGCCAAATTAGAATATGAATATCTAAACTATTTTAAACCAAGATTAATTGTAATTGGATTGTACAAAATATATTTCTAGAAAACCAGTTTATTAAAATATAACAACAATGAACACAATTTTCACAACAAAGATCAAAACCTATTTTTAATTAAAGATTTGCCCAACTATGAATATATCAAGAGTTCTTAGATTGTTACAAGATGATGTAACTGCTAGAAATGATTTGATTATCAAGAAACTTATTCAAGATCAATTATATAGACTTTTCAGAAGAAAAAAAAAACAGTTGATTAAAATCTCGATTAATTAACTATTTTTCCTACCAAAGTTGTGTTTTAGTTGTTGTTCAGAAAGACAATCAACTGTTTTACAATTTTGACAAGCTATTTATACCAGTAAAATAGAAATTGTGTTAAAATGGCTCGCGAATGAAAATGCGACAAGGGAGAATGAATCACATAAGGATTTATATATTGGTTCACTCTTTCTCATGAGCTACATTCAGTCATTTGCACAACTATGCAAAGATTTCACTAAAATCAACAAGTTTACATACAAATACACAACCAAGATTCAATCTTGAACCCTACAAGATTGATTCTACCCTTATGCAAAACCCTACCACATAAGATGAAGCACCCTACTACAATTGCAATACCCTACTGCAGTGTATTATGCAAACTTACAACACACAAATGAAATTACAAAAAATTTCACCACAAACTATACTCAAACAATATTCAAGTATAATTCTACCAAAGAACATATGATTTTCAAACTACAATACTCAATATCACAACACAACAACCAAAAACCTATCTCAATATATAAAGAGTCACTTATATATGAAGAGAACAACTGTTGGATGCTCTCCCAATCAAATGCAAGCAAAATCCCACTCAAGAAGGAGAATCAAGGGTGATCTTGATCCAATCTTGATCAACCTCTCCAATCTTGAATGTAATCTCCAAAAGAACTCTCAAGTGATGTTTAGAAAATGATTTTCATGCTAAAAAATGCATTGCACTCAGTTTATATAGAGAAACCTGCAGTGTTAAGTAAAAATAATCGATTGTTTTTGAAAAACAATCAACTGTTTTTCCTTTAGTACAAAAACAACTAACTGTTTTTTCAAAAATAGTTGATTGTTTTTGTTCTGCAGCACTTCTTCTCATAAAATGGTTTTCGAAAATGCTTTATTACTTGAGAAAATTGGAGTTCTTTGCATGCAAATGATGGAATGAAGTGAAACAAATGCAAACTATACCTAAGACACTCTATTCTACCCCAACCAAGGCACCAAAGCAATATTCCTTTAAATCTTCCAATGCTTTAAGTATTTCTTCATCAAATCTTCAAGTCAAGGGCATCTCCATCAACTCCAACAATTTTTCTCCTTGATTTACTTAACAAGTGGTATCAAAGCTGATGGTTCGTCGCGGTGACCGACTTAGACGAGTATAGTTTGATTCCTATATTGAAAGTCTTTCTAATGGAGGTTTCAGGCAAGCGTGTCCCATTATATGAATGACAGTATAAGTAACGATTGTTTGTGAGATGTTCGTGTTTAAAAATGCTTCTGCTTGAGGGAGATGTACTAGTGTAGATGAGACTCTCATTCGAGAGAGAGGTTGTTAGGAATCCAATCATGAGTATAAGTCTCACATAAAATAAAAGTGAAAAAGTTGAGCAACATCTAAGAAAGAAGACTCACAAACTCATTATCTTAAGATTTTGAATTGAAGGCAGTGTCAATTCCTTGAGTAGGTTTGACTTATTTCACATTACTATGAAATCTTCCCGATTTTTTCCTCCTCCGTTTACCAACAGACAATATTATTATCTAATCTATCATTGCAATAATTTAATTTCCATTTACCAACAGACAATATTATTATCTAATCTATCATTGCAATAATTTAATTTCCATTTACCAACACACAATATTATTATCTAATCTATCATTGCAATAATTTAATTTCAGTGTTAAATAAAATTGAACTAAGTTTACGCATTTTCCTAAAATTTTGGTGACACAAAGCCTAAAATATGAACTTCTCAAAAATAAAACAATATAATTTGTTGGAGGTCAGATACCATCAAGCTTAATACTAATGCATTCACAGAATTGATTAATAAAATAATTACAATACAGTCAAAATATAGTTTAAAAAATCGAGCATAATATTAAAAACAATCACTCAATGCATAACTACTTAAAAAGAAATAAAAAAAATTAAGAGTAAAAAAAGAAACCAACTTAGATTTTCAAGTTGGTGACAATAGCTGCAACAATATGAGAGGAATTAAGAGCAAAAAGAGAAACCAACTTAAATTTTCATGTGGTAATAGTAGCAACATTATGAGAACAACAGCAGCGTGGATGAAGTGGTAATATGGTAAAATACCAACGTCGTGCAACAACATTGTTTACGACGACAGAGCGATGCGCACAATCAATGACGATAACGATAGAGAGTAATGCTAATAACTACCGATAACAGTATTGACAACGACGACAAAAGAAAATAAAAAAAACGGAGAAATTATAACAATAAAAAAGAGATGAGAGCGAGATGAGAAAACACGTTTAAAATGTCATCACATGTCAACTATGACAACATTTCTAAAATCACTATTATTATATAATTACCCAAATTTTAAATAACATTGTCCCTCAAGAACTAACAACGGTTTTGGCGAGGTATCATGATACGGTGTCATCAATTTATTACTAATACTTTAAGTTACAACAATTATTGTTTTAACAATTATATTTTTTAAAATTTAAATATTATTATTTTTATATTTGAATTATATCCTACTTTATTATACATTTTAACAAATCTTATTTTAAAACATTGTTGTTGTAATTATACTATTGTCTTAATTTATATCAAATTAAAGTTTTCTATAACTCTCTATTAAATTAATTTAATAAAAATATGAACAAGAAATATTAATATATATATATATATATTATTTAAGTGTAATTTTACATTAAAATTGTGAAATTCTATTATCAATATATCGATTTAGGTAAAATTTAAAAAAAATATATTTAAGTTTTCATTAGTTTAACGAAAAAGTCATCACCCAAAAAAAGACTTTTATCTTTTTCATTTACATTGAAGTCACTTCAATAATGAATTCATTTTTTAATTTTAATTCTAAGATTTAATTGTTTTATATTTATTTTTTGTATTTTGTATTATTTGTATTTGTATAAACCAATTATTTATAATATATAAAATAAATTTTTTTATGCAATTAATTTAATTTTTATGATTTATATTTTTAAATTATGATAGTGTTATTTAAAAAATAATAATTTTTAGGTATTTATGATTTTTAAGATGTACTCGTTTATCTTTTAAGTGCTAAATTTTTATTTTTTTCTTTTTTTTAGTTTGTGTTTGGATTGATTATTTTAATATAGTGAATTTTGTCCATGTAATTTAAAAGAATAAATCAAAATTAAATAAGTTATGATAAATATTTTAAATTATGTTTTCTTTTTAAAATAATGGTAAAGTGTAGATAATATTTTAAAACATACAATAATGGAAAATAATATTTAAATTGTTATCAATACATAGTTAAATTTATTTATACCATTAATTAAAATTCTTGATGTAATTTCTCAAAATTTATTGATTTAAAATTAATTGAAATATGTGTGTGTATATATTCTCATGTAAATTAAAAGAAAAATAAAATTAAAATATATCTTAGTAGAATCTAAATTAACTTACCGTTGAAAGAAAATAAAATGTTATAATATGTATAACGTTCATTACCTGTATGAATAATTATTACGATTACATAATTAACCGAAATTTAAATTAAGAAAATTATTCAAAATGTATCCTTGAAACATAACTGATATTCTTAAAAATAATTAAATCCTTAAATATTATTTTTAAAAATAGTACTCTTGTAAATAAAAAAAATATAAATCATAACATTTTAATTAATAATATAAATAACTTTTATATATTTATAAATAAGTAGTTTATACAAATATAAATAATAAGAAAAATACACAAAGTAAAAAAAAAAAGAAGTGAAGTAATAGTTGTTGAAAAATATACTGGCTAAAGTTAAAGAAGAAGTGAATTATGTTAGGTATCTAAGTGTGAGTTTAAGTCTCATATTGAGTATGAATGAGAAAGTTGAGCAACGTATAAGAAAGAAGACCCACAAACCCAATGCCTTAAAGTTTTGGGTTGAAGGTGGTGTCATTCTCTTTTGTGAGTTTGGCTTAGTTTTCATTCGTGGAGGTTTCAGGCAAGCGTGTCCTGTTTAAGTATGTATCCCTGTATCGAAAGTCTTCCTGATGGAAGTTTCAGGAAAGTGTGTCCCGTTTAAGTGTGTAAATAACGGTACAAGTGAGGATCGTTTGTGATTAAGGTACTCGTATTTGAAAATGTTTCCGCTAGAGGGGGAGTGTACCAATGTGGAAGGGACTCTTACTTGAGGGGGAGATTTGTTAGGTATCCAAGTGTGAGTCTAAGTCTCACATTGAGTAGGAATGAGAAAGTTGAACAACATATAAGAAAGAAGACCCACAAACCCAATGCCTTAAGGTTTTGGGTTAAAGGTGGTGTCATTTCCTTATATGGTTTGGCTAAGTTCTCATTCTTTGAGATCTCCCCGGTATTTCTCCCTCGAATTTTCCCAACAAGTGGTATCAGAGCAGATGATTTGCGGCTTGGGCGAGTACAGTTTGACCTTGTATCAAAAGTCTTCCTGACGTGGGTTTCGGAGAATTTGAAAATGCTTCCGCTCGAGGGGGAGTGTACCAATGTGAAAGGGACTCTCACTTGAGGGGGAGATTTGTTAGGTATCCAAGTGATTCTAAGTCCCATGAATGAGAAAGAAAGTTGAGTAACATATAAAAAAGAATACCCAATGCCTTAAGGTTTTGGGTTAAAGATGGTGTCATTTCTTTGTATGGGTTTGGCTCAGTTTTCATTCTTGTAAGATCTGCCCAATTTTGTCCCCTCAGATTACCCAACAAATTAAACTATTAATTCTTTTTGAAAAGTTAGAAAGTATGAATGAATATTTCTATTAAATTTTGATTACGCACGAAATAACAGGTTAAATTGCAAAAACAACTAGTTAAACTGAAAAAAAAGCTAGTTATATTACAAAACAAGTTAAAAATATCTTCAAATGTTCACAACCAGTCAAACAACTTTTTGAAATGCAAAAACAACTTATTAAATTATTAAACAGTGATAGTATTTAAAAAAACCACATCTGACAGATTAGGAAAAGTATATGAAACAATTGTACAAGGTTAATATGAACAGAGAGGGAATGTACTTCTCAAAGTCTTAAAACAATTGTCAATGAAAAAAAGTGAAAATACAACGTATTGTAAGCTATATATGTATGATTGCATATAATAGAATCTTTCAAGTAATTTTCTAAACAAAACTAGCCAAACACATCTCTTCAGCAGTAAGCAATTCTGCAAATATCCAGATTGACTATTATAAAGGCCAAAAGATTGATGAAAACCACCACAAAAATATTATACAAAATTTTCAAAAAGTACAACAATGGATAAATCAAGAGATAAGCCAATTATAATAGCCAAACTGATTTGAAAAGTAGTACTGAGTTAATACAGAAAAACTTTAAGACAAAAATCAGTTCAAATATTTATCAAAACAGTAGCACGCCTCACCAAAACAGATTTAATATGATAAGATTAAGATAACAAAACCAGTAGTGATGTTGTTAAATGAAAACAACTTAAATGGGTTCAGAAACGCAAGGTTAATCAATCAAGAAACCAAGACTCGCATGAGAAACCCATAATTTTAACAGATTAAAATCGTTGTCATAGAAGAAAATGAATCTGCCTCGAAAAACAACAAGTTGTTTTCAATTTTAATAGATTGTTTATATCAGTAAAATTAAAAATATACTAAAAGAGTTCGTGAATTGAGAGGGGCAATGAAAGAGAGAATCACACAAATATTTTTATCTTGGTTCACTCTTCCACAATAGCTACTTTTAGTCCTTTGTATAACAATGCAAAAATTTCCACTAAATTTACAAATTTACATACACAAACGCACTCAAAATCAATCTTGAACTCTACAAGATTGTCTCTACTCCTTATGCAGCACCCCACCACATAAGATGCATAACCCTAGTGTAATATGCAGAAATATGCAAAACTCTACTATTGTGTTTGATGCAAACAATATAACCAAAACGAAATCTTACAAGATTACAATACACACAATGCTTAAAAACCCTATTTAAGCACTATACAACCAATAATTGATATGTAAACGAATTATAAACCTTAAAACAACATTACAGTAGCAAAAAGCAGTCAATACGTGGAAGAAAAACACTTATCTCTGCAAGAGAACATCTGCCATAATGTTTCTAACTAAGTGCATGCAAAACTTCTTTCAAAAGTGAGAAACCAAAGTAAACTTTTTCAAATCTTGATCAATCTCTCTTACATGAAGGTGTTTTCTCCAGAAATATCTCAAGTAGTTCTTCTGAAAGTATTTCAAAGCTTAGAAAATAAAAAACATAATAAGAAAAGTGTTCCATGACTATTTTTAAATCACATGTCAAATTTGTTAAGTGAAAACAACATGTTGTTTTTCAAAATCAACATGTGGTTATTTTTGTTGTACAGTTGCTTTACTATAGAAACTATTTTCGAAATTCACTTTTTACTTGATTTTGAAGGAAAACAATGCAAGCAAATGATTAAGATACATATACAAATAGATGAATGATCTAAACTAGGTCTATAGTACTCCAAACTAAGGAGGAATTATAGTCTTCCTTCAACCAAGCCAAGTCTTTAAATAATTTCTTCATCAAATCATCAATAAAAAAGCTTCTCCACTGACTCTAACAATAATTAAAGTGACTACTTCCGTGAAAAAAAAGACAAAATTATCCATTGAATTCCAACTTTTTTATAATAAAATCATTAACATGAAACCATTCAAGTGGGAATAACTACTAATGCAAGAACATAAGAGTAACTAATAATTTTTTGGATTAAAATTAATAAATAGTTAAAATTAAAATACCTAAAAAATTAAAATTAAAACATCATTTAATAACCAAATCACTGAAAGATTCATTCATACAAAAATATAATTTAATCAATATTGAAAATGATACATCAATAACAATATTATATTGTAACCATCACCAAAGTTACATCATCATTATTATGATTGTTAATAATAACATAATAATAGTTATTACATAAATTTATTTTTTTATTGGGATTATATTTTAGATATTTGATGATTATATAAGATTTAATTTAAAATCTTAAATATTTTAATTATCTAATAGAACCAAGCTTTGCTACAAAAGTCGGCAAAGAATTGTCCTTTCTCTATGTAATGAACAAACTCGAGATTTTAGTTCTCTTTTATAAGTCCTATATTTTCAATTATAGCAACTTTTCACACCATACTTGATGAAAGTCTAAAGTACAAATCACATCACCACGTGGGTCTCCCAACCCAAATTCAAGCCTTCATCAATAGCCACAAGTTTACCTTTCCATATATTTTCAATTCCCATGTTACAAAAGAAACCACACAAATTCCGTTACCAACAGAATCACTTAAAAAGCGTTTTAACAGTTCTAGTGTAATCTCAATCCAAACTTAACAAAATGGATAAATTAAAGAAGAAAATAAAAATTCATGGTCATGTTGCACGACATCGTAAGAGTAAAGTCGTTTAGGGAAGATAATTCTAGGATCAACCATGAAGTAGTACAAAGTCGTGTTTAGGACAGATAATTTTAGGGTTAGCCAAAAAACAGTACAAAAGTCAAATGTTTTATTCATACACTAAAGTGTTGGAAAAATCTGATAAAAAAAACGTTTGGACAGATTAATCAATAATGAGATACTGAGACACACTTTACATTTATATAAATAATTAATAATACTTTCAACCCATTGTTAATGAATTAATTATTTAATAATAAATTAGCTATAAATTAGATTGTAATATATGTTAATGAATTAATTAACAGATTATTTAATAAATTATTTATTAAAATATATTTTGTAGTTATTTTGTTAAGTATGTACAATATGTAATAAATTATTATTTAACTTATTTGAGAAATTATTTAATAATAAAATTGTTATTAATATATGTTAAAGAATTATTTAACAAATTATTTAATTTCGTTTTGTAATTGTTTCAAATTTTTATAAAAAACTGTTTGGAAGATTATACACACACATATATATATATATATATATATATATGTATATATATATATATAATAAAGTATTATTTTTAATTATTTTTATTGTTTGTTATTGATATATGTTATTGAATTTTTAATAATTGTTTGTTTTAGAAATTATTTAATAATAAATTAGTTATTATTAAATGTTAATAAGTGTTAAAATTTAGCTTGTGTATGTATAATTTGATTTTATATTAAGTAATTTGTTAAATAATTAATTAACATATATTAATAATCAAATAATTTTTTTCCACATCTAAATAAGAATAAAACAATTTTCATAAAAGAAATTAAAAATAAAATCAAATAGAAGTTATCTACACAAAGTCCACTATGGTGCATACAATAAACAACAGAAGTCCTCACTCTACACAATTTCAATTGTTTCAAACAAATTTTTTATTTTAGTATTAAAGTTGTATAGACAAACACTTGTAATTTTTTATTTTTTATTTACCTTAAAGTCTCTATCCTAAACATATCTTTGTTTTTACAAAATTGTGTAGCGTGTACACAACTTATTTATTTAAATATTTATTTTAAAATTTGTCTACTTATGTAATTTTGGATTGAAAATTTCTAAAAACAAATAGAAAGTCCACTTGAAAGGCTCTCCTATCCAACATGGTGTTGGAAAATAATATGTGTCCAAAGATGCAATTACATTCATGATCTTCTTAATAATCAATTTTTGTTTCATGATAAAGTAATTTTTTTATAATATTTATATTATTTAAAATAATAGTCGATTTGATAAATTTTTTTATTATATTTTAAGATTTATTATTATGATAATGAAAATAAATCTTTTATTATTTTAATTCAATTTGTATTATTAGGAATAGAATATTAATAATACCGATAGATTAATATATTTTAATTATGTTTAGATTAAAAAATGTTTAAATATTTAAAAATCAAAAACATATAATATTTAATAAACCTTTATTTACGGTTATAGAAGAAATTTAATTTCAGAAGCATTTTAATAATATTGATGTATTTACTTATTTATTTTTCTATTAACATTATATTATTATTATTATTATTATTATTATTATTATTATTATTATTATTATATCTACTAAAAATATACTATATTGATATAGTAGGAGACACGTTGAGCTTTTAAAACTTTAAGGGTTTTTTTCTGCTAATGGATTTTAGGGTTTTTAAAATTAAAAAAAAAATATCATTAAAAATTTAATTTTACGATTAAGAAAAATATTAAGACTGTGTTTGGTAAGACCAATAAATTAAATATTAATTTATTTGATTAGTTTATAAACTAATTTAATCAACATAATTTTTTTACAAGTATTTAAAAGTAATTTCTCTTAACAAATTCCAGCTTGTCACTTATTTAATTTTCTTCAATGACTATTTTTTGTATTTTAATATATTTTTATTATTTATTATTTATTATTTATTATTACTTATTTCAATTTTTAACATATTTTTATTATTTTTAATGTTTTTATTTATTATTACTTATTTCAAATTTATAAAGACAAATAATCGTTACATTATTTTTAACATTTATTAGATTACTTTTAGTTATTTATGTTGTTCAAATTGAAAAAGATTTAATATTATAAATTGAAGTAACTAATATTTCATTAGATAATTTATGTAAAAATTATACACAATTGAAAATATAAAAAATTTAATATAACAATAATATAAATTGAGAAAAAATTAAATTATACAAATAAATAAAAATAAATTTAATTAATACTCATCACATCCTCATTTAAATAAAATTGCCTGTTTAAATAAAAAAATTATATATTTTTTTAAAAAATAAATACAAATACTAAAAAATGATTGAAATTAAATTATTTATAAAAATATAAAATTAAATTACATAATAATATATTATTGTCTAAAAAAATTATTTATATAATAAAATTTATGCAGTTATATTTTTTATATAATCTTTTATTTACTAATTAATTTTAATTCAATAAATTAGCTCATCAACTTAAAACTAACTCATGAGTTTATAAGTTAGATCTGACAAGCAGGACCTTAAGTGTTTTATATAAAGAACAGAAGTGTTATTTTATTAAAAAAATAAAGAAAATAAATGTATATTTTAAGACTAGAAAGATGTAAATATTATTCATTAGAATGGTATAACTTCTATCATTCAATCACATTAATTTACAAGACATATTGACATTGGTTTAAGATTTTAAGATTGGAGGAAAATATAAAATTGTTCTACACTGTTTTAATGCTTCAACATTAAACTTTTAAAGTCTTTTTAATATAAAACTGAGTTATAATAAATACAATACAACATATGAATTTAAATTTGTTTAAAATTAATAAAATTCTAATGCATCAAAATAATAAGATAGACACTTAAATAGATAGGCAATGGAAAATAAACTAATCATAATTAGCTTTAATAGACACCAGGACAGGTCTAACAGCAACAAATTTACTTTGAACAGACTTAGAGAATTGACATATATAGTAGTAGGAACATCACACCTGAACTTAAGTTCGCTTACATAAAAGGAGAGGTCTATAAAGTAACTATTGCCATAATTGGTTAAGACTTGAAAGATACAAACTACGGCTTATTCGGCTCCTCCTTAAATTAGTCACTCTAGTGACTTCAGTTTATAAACTACTAAAGTTTGAAAGCTAGTTCAGCTTTTTAGCTACTGTCTGAACAGTCTAGGGTTCCGGTACCACCTCTGATCCAGCATGCCCAGCATGTCCTTTCTTAGGAGGGTTGAAAGAGTTCTCATCAAGCCCCCAGAACTTTGCAGTTTTCACATCATCCTCAGTCATCAACCGTGAGAACTCTTCATGGTCATAGGTTAAACTTGTTTTCCCCCCAAATTCACTTGGAAGGTTATCCAGGTCAAAGAGTGATTGCATTAGCTCCACACTGTCCTTATTATTAGGATAAACAAACTTCACCTTTTGCACTGTCTTGGGATCCAGGAAGAACTTGACCGCCTATCAAAATAAGACCAACTTCAGATTTGTCAAATGGAAGAGGTAACTAATAAAAGCTAAAATTCAACCTCAAATAGAGGTAACTTCATACATCCTTCTACATGATCCCAGACCCCATCCCAAAAGAACTTGAGAAGAAAAACATATTAAAGACCTACACTACCTACACAGCTGATTTTCAAGAATAACTACAGTATATAATTTTAAATGAGTTTATTTTGCTGAAAACGGACTTAAATTTCCCTAACTTACATACATTATATGATTTGACTATTCAATTATATAAATATCATCAGATGTTCTGATTTTAAAATTGATAAAGAACATAATAACATTAACATAAGCAAAAAGGCTTAGTATTGTCTGATCTTTAAAAGTAAAATATAAATGAAAGAAACCACTATTATGCAATACAAACTTCCTATTAGAAAATATAAATAAAGCCATGCAAAAGCAGACCAAGTATAACTTGCAGGGAAGGAGAACAAACCTTCCAGAAAGCCTGAAAGATTCTTGGTGGATTGTACAGAAAAGCAATAGCAAGCCTTTCTGGATAGTGGTCTTGTAAAATGTGAATAATATCACGAGCTGTTTTAATAGAAATACTTGTATTAAGTGATAATCCAGTGAAGTCTATCAACCACGACATTTGTTCTTGACCTTCAGCAAGGTTTAGGATAGCATTTTCCATTAGATAGACTAAATGCCTGATATTATCTTCAGCTGATGTTGTGTTCTAACAAAAAAATAAAAAAGATTAGAGAGACTAAGTTAACCAGTGGTGTAGGGAGAAGCCCTGATAAAAATATATGCTTGTACAAACCTGCATTCCTGGCCTCAAAATAAGCACAGTCCTTCCACACCGATCATGAAAGTTAGCCCTGGAGACTTTACCTGTCTCACCCTCATGTGCTACTTCAGCCTGGATGTAGGAAGTTATTTAATTGTAAATACAGGATATATAAAGTACAAGAAAGGGCAATATCCATAAACAGGCTGTCACTTTGATGATGTTTTCATTAATGATCTGTTTGGATAGAGTATGAAATAGAAAATAAATAAACAATTAAGAGAATAGAAAATAGAATTAATACAAAGAAAAAACAAATAAAAAGAGAAAATGTATTGTTTTGTTGAACATAATTAAAGATGGAATGAAATCAGATAATATAATTTATTCTTAAAACAAACAAGTACTAGCAATGGACATAGTCTGAAATTCAGGAACAAAAAGTGTTTGTACTGTACATGTTTGTACTGTACATGTACTGTACATGTATGCTGTGATATTCATGCCTTACATGTAGGGTCCATGAAATTTTATTATTTTCCACTCTTTTTAAAATGCAAACAAAAGAATGAAATTTTATTTATCCTTCCCATTTCAGTTGCTTCAATTCCTTTCTTTCATATTTCACTGGAAACAAAGAGAGGCTTAGTCCTTGCAGACTAAGGAGATACCAAACACATGTAAAAGGTATTCTATCACTATTTTGGAACTAAATGTATTATGATGCTAATGTCCAATCTGAATTGATTTCAGAAGACACAACTCAATCTCAACATTTTAAAATTTAGATGTATATGTTCTTGACCTTATTTTCAGTAATCTAGTACTGAAGTATTGATTTATAATTTAAGAATTATGCTGCTCCAAGAAAAAAAAGTACTAGTTATGTTTGCAGTAAAGACTGCAGAGAAGTATCTTGCAGATGATCAAACAGTAAGAAGACAATATAAACAAATTGTTTCTGCCACAACTAAAAAAAGCAAAACAACACACAGACCTTATGTCAGCTCAAGACAGGTTAGAACAAGATTATAACATCAAGACCATAATTGATATGTTTATAGATCATCATTTATTTGTCAAATTACTTACAACATGGACCAGTGTTATAAGTATGAAAGGATCATTGTCAATTTTACTTTTGGCATGACCAAATTGAGCATGTGGGGATCAAAACTAACCCAACGGATCTCTTCTGGCTTATAAGTTGCCCTCCACTTAAGTGTTTCCTCCAGCATTTTCTTTCCTTTATCAACATTCCAGTTTCTTGCTTCTAAGTATCTCCTTAGACATGCATCTGTGCAATACAGTGATCGACGACCAGCTAGTGGCCCAAGAGCAGCCCTCAGTTCATTCACCTGTTTGCAGATGTGTTAAACTTGGTCCTCATAAAAGTTAGCATTCATGAATGTCTTTTCTTATAGACAAATATTAATAATGTCCCATCATCCTTTTCAAATAACTGTTAAAAAAAAATAACTTTTTATTTTCAATTTCATAAAGGTTAGAAAGGTTTTCTCTAACACAAGTTCTCTTATAATTGACTAAAAAGTTGTAAAAATCATATAATCCTGAGGATCCACTTCATACTTATGGAACCGCACATATGATTTTCTAGCTTTCAAAAAATTTTAATCAACAAGAGAGTATGTACTACAGAAAGTGTAATGTTAGAACTCATCTTTGGGATTTTTCAAGATCTGATATTGAACTTCTGAGTTAACAAAAAGGTATACCTTTGTTACTTGTTTTGAGGATTCATTCTCCGCCTGACTCTGTCTTCTAAGAAAGAACATGGTGTCCACCGGAAGTACCAGCTTCCACCTGCAACACAACACTTAAAGCTTACATTTCCTCTTTAAACTTAACATCAACATGCAAAATCATGAAACACTTAAAGCTTACATTTTCTCTTTAAACTTAACATCAACATGCAAAATCATGAAAGTTCAAACATAGAACAAAATAACCGGAAGTTAGCAACAATCAAACCCTCTGTAAAGAGAAAAAAAAAAAAACTCCCCTCATTAAACACAAAATCCCCATTTCGGATTTCCCCAAAATACAAATAACAGTCAAATCAAAAAATCACTGCATTCAATCACAAGTTTATCACCTTAATCACAATCAAACCAAAACTCGGCCCAGTTACATACCGAAACACCTAAAATCTTTTATACACTTTCCCTAAGCCCCCATCGGTCCCCGAATACAAAAACTAATTAACAACATAAAATACAAGCAATCGGCCGATCTATTGGACCAAAGACAAAAGCACAAAAAGACATTATCAACCGAGTTCAACACGAAGAAGGTCAACCTTTTCAACCTCAATTTAATTTTTCTATCTTTTCAAACCGATTCCTTTAACACACTCGAGTAAAACGGCAGCGTTGACTGACGAAAACGAAAACAAATAAAGTGAAAACGAATTCCAATAAGAGAAAGTACAAAACCGAAGCACATATACAAAGGTCTCGAATCTGACGAAGGAATGAGTAATAAAATAAAAAAAAGAAAGGACTGTGAGTAAGAGAATATAAATTAATACTCGGGAATCGGATCCAGAGAGTAAAGAAAGGCAAACCTAGTGAGAAGGAAGTTGTGGAAGGAGCTGGAAGGGAAATGCTATATGGTTGAAGAGGTTTTGGAGAAGGGAATTAGGGAAGTGGGTGTGCATTGCATTGCGTTTGTGTGCGTATTTGTAGCTGCGTCTGAGTGAGTGGGGAAGGAGTGAAATGGACGGGTGTATGCGCAATCACGCACACCCTTGCGACATGTTTCTTCTTTTTGGCTCTTGCGAGTGTGATTCAGTGACGGGTGTTATAATCGGCCTAAACACAGGACACGAAGGGCACAGCAGATAGAGAATAGAGAAGGAAAGAGAGTTTGTACTTTCACTTCTTTAATTTCTTCTTCTTAACTTCTTTAATTTTGCATTAAATTATGGTCAGATCTCATCACATCAAATTTAATATTATTTAAAGCAAATTGCATGTAAGCCACGTGTTAATTTTTTCCTTCAAATATTTATTTTACATATTTTATATTGAATATTTATTTTACATATTTTATATTGAATTATATATCTTATAGTTATCTATAGCACACTATAGTTCAAAATAAGGTGTAAGAGCGTGTTTTGAGTAAGACAAAGAACTAAAAATATTGTAAAGCGCGCAAAGCATCCTTTGAGAGAAAATTGAGTTTTTGAACAAGGGAATTTGGAGAAAAATTCTTTGAATTATGGCTGTATTATATTTTATTACTTTATAGTCAAGAAAGTTCAGTACAATTCATTCTTTTCATTTATTTGGTATAGTTGTAGAAGTAATTTGTATTCAATTTTATTGATTAAAAGGTGTTTGAGTCTACATTTATATAAGGTTTATATTTATAGAAGTATAGCTCAGCGATGCAGATAATGGTTTGTGTGGTCTTGCACTTGGTCCTTGAATATATTGAGTATACATTTGCCTTGTATTTAATAGAATTTTTTTGCTTGTTGTAAAAAAAAAAAATTTGATGTAGCTCTTGACGAAGAGTGAATTAATATAAAATCTTGTGTTCTTGTTCGTTTTTCCTGGATCTTTAATTGTGTTTCAGTTTTTACATAATTTTTGTCTCTACGCAATTAATCAATCAATTATTCTTCAAAATCAACTTATTGTTTGTATTGTACCATACTCGTTGTCATTCTCTAGTTAAACTATTTGGTGCTAATTTTCTTAATTGTGCTTGATCTCATTCATATAAATTGATGTTGTGTGTAAAAATTTACAATTTTTTGATATTTCCGAATAAGTGCATAACTCTTATAATTTCAATTTGTTGATTGTGTTTGATTAATTGATTTTCTATGCCTTGCTAGAAAAGTAAATTGATTAACCTGTAAATTAAAATTAAACTGATTGAATTTTTCTTACTGGAATTTGAGAAAATCACTTTTACTGTTCTGAAAATTTAACTGATTGCAATTTCTATCTAGTTTTTCAAACAAAAAAATTAACTAATTGTTTCTAAAATTGAATCCATTGATTTTTTTATGAGGTTGTATAAACTGTAATGCCAATTGATTGATTTTAGAATTCAATTGATTGTTTTTCTTTTGTGAAGTAACAAATATTACAATAAACTAATTTAATTGAAAATTATCAATCTTTCAAATAATCTTTTGAGAAAGTTTGTTAAAGTTCAATTCATTTCCTCTTAAACTCAGTCAAAATTCTTTTTAATGTCAATTAGAGGCCAATTGAGTGACTATAAACATTATTTAAGCATAAAGGCGCATGAGAGATGATACTGTGAGGATTTTTTAAATCTAATTCTACATAACTCTAATCATAAGTGAAAAAGAAAGAGTAAGAGACATTAGCTAGAAGTTGCTCAAGATTAGATTATTTACTATCTATTTCCAGATCTAGATCCCTTTTAGAAAAAATCATGAAGAAAAAGATAACTCAAATAGGACTTATAGGGAAAGGATAAGAGATCATGAACAAATAATTGAAAATTACTTGGGTGATATTAAAATATGAATGTTTCCTATTCTAAAGAAGAATGATCCTGAATTGTACCTGGAATGAGAGAAAAAAGTTAAACACATGTTTAATTGTTATAATTACTCATATGAGAAAAACATAGGATAAGCCTTTATTGAATTTATTGATTATACCAGTGTTTGATGAAATTAATTTATGAATTGAAGCATAAACTTTTATTTTTTTCAATTAATATTGAAGTATATATATCTATATTATTATACTATTCCATTTTTTTAAAATCAAGTTATTATCAAATTTAATTTTATTAACTTTAAACTTATGGATAGAGTGAAAAAATTCAACTCGATCTTATTAAATGGGACATATATTAGAGGTTAAATGAAGGAAATTATCATAGTAGTTGAATAAAGTACATTGTTATAATATCTATGTCTAAGTATATCATACACCTACAAACATCTACATGATCTAAAGTTCTCATTTATAATACATCATAACTAAAAACTATCAAAATAGAATTATCATATCATTTTGAAGCTTACATGCTTTCACTCTCACCAACAACTTTTACTCTTATATTAATTACAATCATAATGGGAAATACACATACAAACAAATAAAATTACAATCATAATGGGAAATACACATACAAACAAATAAGGATAAATTAATACAAATAGAATAAAGTATGATAATTATGTTTATGTCATAATCACTATGTATATGAATGAAAGTGAACTCAATTTTAATTACAAATAAAATTAAATGAACATCATAATGATTAAATATGAGACATCCTTCTAAAGATTCTAAATCATCATAACTAGAGGCTAATATTGGACATATGTTTTCCACCATACCATAATTGACATATGTTTTTAATGCTACACTAACACAAAGCATTTGCTACTAAGTTAGATGTAAACATCCATAAATTTTTGATAATCTGAAGTTTTGTCTATCTGATTATACAATAATGAAGTTGAGATGAGATACCTTTGTTAACACGAGTTTCGTGTTTCTCACCTCCACCTAGGGCATGAGTTTTGTGTTTCTCACCTCCACCTAGGGCACAATACTACCTTGGGTATCCTTACAAAACCTACCAAGGTTCATATCACTCATCTACAGTCAAACCTTATATATATATATTTCAACACATACATATGTATATAAAGACGACCTAGAAAGGGTATATGTCATGTATACATCATATCATGCATCTTAACCTTAATTGTATATCTTTCAGAGTACACGAATCATTCATAAGGCATATATCACATATATCAAAGCATTAAGTATAACATATTACCATCACTCTTTCAATATTTCCTTTCTTGAGTGTCTTTCTCTTGCTTAAGAGATACCTTCCAGTATGAATAAGGTAACATCCATTTCACATCTCACTTGAGCTATATCTTCATTGCTTTTAAGCATATCTCTTTGGGTCTTTTCTCCTTCCAATGAGCACCTTGATTAAACATTTATTGTTTGAGTACTTATCAATGCTTTAATGACAATCACTAGTTAATATTAATCCATTAAGTAGGAAAAACACCTTTCTTTAAGATTATTGAACATCCAAGTCAAGTATCTTTATACTATCTCATATCAAGACACATGCTTTTACATCAAGCTTAAGCATTAAAAAATAATTGTTAAAATTGCTTAAACATTTCGTGTTCAACGCAGAGTAGAAAGAATTGTTTGAATTTATCTTAAAATGCAAGTCATCACTTGAACTATACTTATATCTTTTTTAATCTTTTAATTTAGTTATTACTTATAGTCTAGATGTAATTTAAAAATCTAAGTTGAAATTAGTTCAACATATTAAAAATTTCTTCTAACAACTTAACTAATTCGATAAAGTTTTCAAAAATTCAATCCTATAATAATAACGTCATTCACTAGAAAGGAAGAGAAGAAATAGATAAAACTTTAAATAAAATTATTTTTTTTATCAAGATTAAGATTCAACCGGTTTAAATTAATATATTTTTTTTACCAAGAACTTTAATCAGATAAATATTTTATGATTAGAAATTTGTGTTTGATTGGAAAAAAATTATAAAATTCACTTTAACATCTATCATTAAAATATTATGAATCTTATTTAAATTAAAATTTGTTATTAATATGTTTAATAGTCTTATTTTTAAATAGAGTTTTTTTATCTATTTCAATATCTTGTTAAGAGTGTTGGTATTATACTTTTTATTCTAATGTAACTTTTGTTTTCATCAAAACAATTTTATTATAACTTAAAAGGATAAGAGATGAGATATAAAAAAAAATTAAAATAGATTAAAATGAATTTACTTCTATTATTTAATTATTTAATGGGAAAGATTTATTTATATTTAAAAATTTTCAAAACTTAAAATACTCAAAATTATCTCAACAAAATATTAAGGGATCCTGTTTCCTATGTGAATAACTATTACCATTAAAAAGAAAAACAAAAAGAGGAATCCAAAACAATTTGCAAATCTACATCACCATCCATACAATTAGTTCTCTTACAAAATCAAATGCGTTGCATTGAATTCTACACGACTCTTCTTTCATACAAAATGAACTCTTACAACAGCTAATAAATTTGTTAAAATTATTATAATTTAATGTAAAAATAAGTGAACTGTTATATAATATGTGATGTAATTTGTTAAATTATTAATATATTTAAATGTAGTTTTACTACAAGTATAAATCCAAAAAAATTCGATAATTTTTTTTTAATGTTTGAGAAAACTTATGACCACCTAAAAATAAGTTGAGATGTGATTTTGAATGTATTTAAATAATAAGTTTAACTTAATTCAATTAACTTGTTTTAAAATTATTTTAACTTAATTCAATTAACTTGTTTTAAAATTAGTTGATTAGAGGTTGACACGGATTAACCTACGATATTAGTGGTGATTCCTATCAATTAGATATATGAATTTGTTTTGTTTATTTTACTAAAACTTGACCATGAAATCCAAAAGGAACTTTCTTAAATTGTTAACAATCATGGAAGGACGGCAGAAATATTAATAGCTAATAATAATAATAATAATAATAATAATAATATTAAAATAATTTTAAAAAAAGGTATATTGTCAATTTTGCACCTCACCTACTCCCTCTAGAAGGTTCAATTAAGAGCATTGAAATGCCATCACGCGCATGTTGTTTGGATTAAAAAATATTAAATACCTTTTTTGTTTATATCGAAATTGGAGAGAAAAAAAAAATTTACCAGACAATTAAGAAAATATGGGACAGTATGGCATTATCGTGTAGGCACAGCCTTTGAGAGTTGTATCAGACAAAAATCAGAAGATAATGTTTAGTTTAGTTGTAATTCTTATATTCTTCTATGTATTTTGTAAATTTTATATTATTATTAATTTATTTGTAAATTTGTATTTTTGTATGTATTCTATGTAATTAAAATGAGATAAACAAATATGTTTTTCTTTTGTCATTATTATTATATTTTGTAGGGATGTGCTAATGTTAATTTTAAATTTCAAAAAATAAATTCTTTATTTAATTTATTATTATATTTTAGAAAGATTGTTATACTAACTTTTATTTTATTTTTAATCATAACATTTTTTTGGGACAAGAATTGAAATTGTATTTACCTGTTAATGGTAGTTATATATTTGATTTTGGTGAGTTGTTTATTTAGTACAGAAAACTAAAGGAATTATATAACTAGGACTGCACAGTCTTCAATGTTCACAAATCTTATTCTGAATCAATTAAAACCAATAGACTGTGGTTTTTAAAGTTTTTATTATTAAAATCAATAAGCTTAGGAGCCTATGTAAATAGTACGTAACTATTGAACGGTTCAAATTAATTATAATTTGTATGGATATATAAAAAAGGTAATTTCCTAAAAAAGATTAAGTAGAGTTGAGTTGGATAACGACTACATAAATTTCAAAGTAAACATGATCGAAAATAATTATTAATTTAAATTGTTAATACTTTCAATAAGGTTTAAAAGGATATACAATTTATTCTTTAATACCTAATTATATGTTATACTTGAAACAAAAATTATTAAAAGACTAAAATATTATAATGTTTATAATTTTGAATTGAATTTGATGACGTTTCAAAGAAACTTTGATTCAATATTTTTGGTGTTTTATTTTCCTAATTTATTACTATTATACTGTAATTTTGTTCTTAAATAGAAATATTATTATCACAACACCGTTTACTAGATTGGTGAGAAAAATAAAAATTTATTTAAAGAAGAAAAAGTGATTTTTGTATTGATTTTTTATTTGAAATAATTTGTAAGTGAAAGTTAATTTAAAATTTTATTCAAGCTTTAATTTATTTAATGATATATTTTAAGTAATCAATGTGTTTATACAAGAGTTACGGATGGTAAAAAGAAATTAACATATTTAGCCTTTGAGTGAAGTAAAAATATATTAAAGTTATCATAAAAGTTATTAAATCTACTTAAATATGGGTTATTTAGTTCTATTTAATATGGAATAATCACACATTAGTCATGTGACAGTTTAACCTAACTTGATTAACTTATTAGTTATTTTTCATAGAACGAGTTTTACTCAATTTATCAGGAGTTAATTGATTAAATAGGTTGACTTACTTAATTTGAATAAAAAATATATTTTTTAAAATATTTTTAATCTACTTTTTTCTCATATAAAAATTAGAATTAAATTTTAAATTATCAGAAAAGTTATGAAAAAAAATATCATATTAATATATATATATATATATATATATATATATAATACATAAAAATTTTAAATATTATATTAATATGTATACCAAACAAAAATATTAAATATAATTTTAAATAAATTCTAAACAAAAATCTAAATAATCTTAAAAGTCAATCTAATGTTGAGAGAAAATAAAAGAGGAAGAAGTAGAGTTCAAGATGAGGACTAAATCCAAAGATCAGTATACTTCCTCCACTTTATTTATTTATTTATAATTGTGTTGGATTATTGTTAAGTTATTTCAAAGTATATATATAGTTTTTAACTTTTTATTAGAAGTTGATGAGTTAGTCCAATTCATTATAGATTTGACCTAAAAGTGAATTGAGTCCTTCAACGGTTAAGTTTGATTTGAAATTGTACTAATATTTACAAACATTTTAATTCAACACAACATACACTCTATTGGAAGAGATTTGATTAGGGATTTTAGTCCACTTTAAAATGTAAAACTATGATAGTAAAGTATTAATTTCGAATTCATCAATTAAGAGTACTAGTAAATTTTGGATATTGTATTCTTTCTTTTTAAAAACAAAACAGAGAACATACTTTCATTCTTTAGATTAACTCCTCCACTCTCTCCCTCCTCTAAATATCCAAGTTCTCCCTTCTCTACTTTTACATCTTTACTATCAGCCTGAGAATGTAAAACCTCACTATTAGGTGTTCTAAGTTTTTGTCCCTTTTTTCTTCTAAATTGTCTTTTACTTCTCCATAAAAACACATGCATGTGTGAAATTATTGGGAGAGAAAGTTTGTGAATTTTATCTTATAATAAGATATTGTATTTACTAAAATTAGGATTTCGAGTTCACATGAAACTCCTATATTGTTTTTTAACATCGATCAAAATATCATTTTGAATAATAAAAAAAAAGAAGATAATGTGTAACTAAGATTTGGATCTAACATAATGCATTTGACTCCTAAGATTACATCAATTAGGATGATGCCTGAAAGTTTGTCACCACAGACTTTTTGAGCACTAATGTGTAGGAAACTAGTATGTAACCATACTGTATTAATATATCTTTATTCGATATATATATATATATATATATATATATATATATATATATATATATATATATATATATATATATATAT
>Ga0209700_103938_pt1 | contig 27610 bp, 15 predicted proteins | sample SiratroredBW_FD_187528 | JGI IMG/M metagenome (GOLD analysis project Ga0209700, IMG submission 187528) | Root nodule microbial communities of legume samples collected from California, USA - Siratro red BW (SPAdes) (version 2) | ecosystem: Host-associated > Plants > Roots > Nodule | place: USA... | reverse complement strand
TTTTTTTTTTTTTTTTTTTTTTTTTTTATGGCTTGTTCTTCTTATATTTGATTTTGTAATTTTATACTATAATTGTATTTAGTATATCAACCCGTGACATTTCACATTCAGGAGATGATTATAGACAAATCTAGTTGATTTTAATTATATATATATTAGGGTATGAGTTATTACAAATTAGAAATTAATCCTTCGAAATATGGAGACCCATTTGATAAATTGATATCTACCCAATAATTTTTATTCATAAACAAATAGAGGTAAGACAATTTTTACTGAAATAATTTTATTATAATGACTTAGGCAATTATTATATTTTCAAAATTAGCTTTATGTTTAAGAAAATAGTATAAAATAGATGGAATAATTTATTCTATAAAAGAAATACATATATACACATACGGTCATATATGTAAAAACAATAAAAAAAATTCGATTAAAAATTAAACTTTGTACCACTTACATAACATGAGGACTTAGGAAGCCACCATACTCGTCTTCTAAAGCCTGGGGAAGATCCCAATGAAAGATGGTGACATATGGTTGTAGGCCTGCAATATTAATATTTAAATAATTACACGTATTACTATATTATGATTGTTGTCATTTACTTGAAGAAATATTAAAATACAAACTCTGATTAAAACAATCTTAAGAAAACAAAATATATATGGATTTCTAACCATGAGCTAGTAGTTCGTTTATGAGGTTGTTGTAATATTTAACTCCTTCTTGGTTTATACCTCCACTAAGCTTTCCTTCTGTCATCAAAATTTACGAGAGGGTTTAAAATGGTTAACACTAAATATCCACTTAAAATAATTAAGAGATAATAATTAATCATCAATTAATGTTTAACTTACTTGGGAGGATTCGTGGCCAAGAAATGGAGAATCTGTATGCATCCAAATTCATATATTTCATGATTTCAACGTCTTCCTAAAGTGTTAAAAATGGTAAAAGTAATTAAATATAAAAAAACGTAGCTTGCAAACTATATTATAATTTTTCATTCCATTTTATAGTTTTATTACAATGTTATATGTTTGACCTTACCTTGTAGCGGTGATATTGATCAACTGCAACATCTCCATTGCTTCTATCTTGTATCATATCTGGAGAGATTACACATGTATTATCCAATTAATTACCAATTAGTTCCATTATGTTTAATATATATATATAGTGGGGTTCAAAAAGAATCACAAAAAAAATATTATTTTAACACACAAACACACATTCTAAATTATTTCTCATTGTTAAATAAATTCTCTTATTTTAGCATATATTAAGTTTTAAGAGTTTTCTTCAAAATAAATTATCAGTAATTAAAAATAATGTTGAACGTAATTTAATAGGTTGTATATTAGAATACAAAGTTTATATTTTAACATATTCATTTTATATAATTTTAATTATTATATAAGTTATATATTATAGATAATGTGAGTAGAAATAACACATTTATTTTTCAAAAGTTATTTTTGCTTAAAGAAAAAAATTAGTCAATATGATAATGGTGTTATTTTCTTTCAATTAGGATTTAGATTTTTTTTTTCAAAATTTTATTTGATACTAAAACTTAAAGAAACAATAATATTAGAAAAAGAAAATCTTACATATGTAGATTTTCATCTATTTTGGATTTCATTATTAAGTATGTGAGATTAAAAAAAAACAAAAAAGATAAAAAAATACATATAGTAATTCTACTTAATAACTCACTTAATCCATCAACAAATAATTTATCATTTAAACGATACTGTTTAAAAGAAAGGAATCAAAATTAAATTAAAAGCTTTATAGGAACCAAAATAAAAGCTTTATAAGAACCGAAGTAAATAATTTATCAAAGACAAAAAATAAAATATAAAAAATTATTAGGGATAAAAAAATAGCACGCATATAATCTTACTCGACGATCAACTTATTACTTAACCTACTATTGATCATTTAGCCTGTTCAAGTAAATAGTATACAAAAATAAAAATTTCATCAAGAATGAAAATGGTTTTTTTTCACCAAATTATAAAATTCACAATACAAGGAAAAAAGTTATTTAAACCATATTTAGATCAAGAATAGAGAAAAAATAAATTAAAATAGAAAATAAATTCAGTTTTACCCGAAAAATAAAGACAAAAAAAAATACCTGGATGTTTATGGGTGTAAACATCCCATACACTTGGTCCTTTGCCACCTTCTTGTGCCCCACCTTCATACTATATTCATGCACACACAAAACAACAAGATTATTAACAAAATGCTTTCACTGCACATTGAGTTTGATTAAAACAGTAAATACCTAATAAAAATAAGTAAAATATTTCCGTAATTATAGGGAAACAGCTAACATCTTTTATGGCTACTTTTTTTTCACAATTTTTTATCTATTCATGAGTGGTCCAGGGGAATTGAACTGTGACATTCTTTCAATTTAGATACGAGAGAATAACACAATCACAAAAACTTTTCTTAATTCTTCCCTTTTCAGATAATCTTTTTAAGTTCGGAAAAATGGAAAGTATCAGACAGTTTTCACTTACTTTTAAAAATATAATTTTAAAATAATTTCAAATAAAAAATTCAAAAAAAGTTTAGACATAATTGCACTACTCAATCATTCACACAAAAATTTAAATATATTTTTAGTTTTCGTGCAAGAAACAAAAATATACGCATTCTACTTATATACTATATTTTAATCTACGAGATCTCCTACACATCTTCTTCGTATAATATATTTATATGCTCACAAAATCAGGTTCATATCCATTTATATATACATTAAGAATTAATTTCGATCTCCTTTTCAAATTATGCCAATTTTAATGTAGAAACAACTAAAAGTTACTTCTCTTGCAGATTCAAGCATACCTTCATGGTGTGAAAATTAGAAGATTAGTATCAGGTTCATTATAAGATTTGCATAAGTACGTTCTTTAAGAGACTTCAACGTGATTTTGTCGTAAGAACACATGCAATTAAACCAAGATCCGAATACACACTAATGCAAGGTTCTGCATTAAAACATGAACTCACGTGATCTTTGTAACCTAAACCTTAAATCTTACACTATGATTAATTTTTTAACCAATGACTGATAAACACTGCATCATATAGGACTTTTTCACATGCGATGTAACATGTACCTGGTAAGCCGCAGAAGCTGTCCCAAAAACGAATCCTGATGGAAAACTACTTCGATTGAATGAAGAAACATCGAGAATAGGTGCAACAGGAACAGGTTCAGCAAGAGTAACTGATGCTAAGGTTCTCACAATAGCAACAACCATAAGAAGAAACGCATTGTGTGCCATGTGAGGAGAAGATCACTGAAGTGAGGATTCTGCTCAATGCACGACTATATAAGGTATTGCTCATAAATAACTAAACAATGTGGCTTAGAATTTACACTGCACTGCCGGCATGGCCGGATTTTGAAAACCGCGTATTCTTAATCTTTAAACATGCTCTTTCTCCTGTCCTTTTCGCCGTCGTTTTCGCCGTCGTTTTCGCGTCTCCTGTGAAAAAGAGAAGCAAGAAAAACACCACACTTTCTATTTCTTTATTATTACTCTGACCATGTGTCTACTTCGCCGTTGAACTTGTGTTCTGCTTTGAATCTATTTATTGAGTTTCTAGTTTGGGCCTTATGGGCCGTTTAGTTTTAAGCCCATTTCGGTTCTGTCGTAAGTTTTTGTTTTTTTGTATATAGTCCTTTCACGAGTGTAACATAACATGCAAGTAGTAATACAAAACTTTCTCTTTCTTCTGATATTTTCGTTTACGTTCTCTGACAAAACTTAATATTATTTAAGTATCAAACTCATAGACCATCTATAGCTATATATTTTCGAAATATAACTTGAATTTGTTGTTAACAAAATAAGTTAATAACAATTTAAGAGATTAAACCTAACAATTTATATCTTATCTTTAATAATTTTTTTATTACATTAATATCATAAGAGTTAATATAACTATATAATCTAAAATTTTAAGTTTGGAAACCATATGATATCCCTTTGATGTTGTTCATTTCCATTATTCATAACACGGGTCATATGTTAAAAAAATTGAAGATTCTCAGTTCATTAACAAACAGCCAAAACATATTTAGTTTCTAGTAATATTTAACATCATCATGATACATAAAATTATTCTGATGTCATATAGCTTTGAGAAGAAATCAAAGTATCTTGAATTCTTCAACAAGTGAGATGAACACATAAAGACATGTAAAAATATATAACAAATAAATGAATGCATAAAACAATATAAAGAGGCATCACAAGTCAAAAATAACAAACGTATCAAATTAATTCACTAATAAATTATAGGAAAATAATGTTTTTTAGACAACTCCTCTAACATGTACAACCGAATGATAATCTCTTTATAATGATACAATAATACCTAAATAATCAATAAATCACATTCTGACAAGTATGCTAATTTCTTTATATATATATATACTACAAATTAAATTTACTGATTAATTAATGTTTCTAATTAGACAAAATAAAAGGTCTGTTACTTTAGTATGTTAAATCACTCCATCGCAACCAATAATTAAGACTTAATTGTAATTGTTTATAATTTAAATTAAAATATTATTTTCTATTCTAAATAAAAAAAAACACAATCCAAAAATTATAATCTTTTAGATTTTAGTTCTATTTTTTTTTTAATTTCAATAAGTCATTTTCACCTTTTACACATATTATCTAAAAAAGATTACTCAATTGACCAATGCATCCCACTTGTCCATGGGAGACGAGTCAACATCACTTAAAGGAGTTAAAAATTTGAACATATCTCGTCAATTTAGGAGAGGCTGAAGGATAAATGCATTGGATCCAACGTGTTTTGCTACCCCTAAAATAAATAAAAAAAATCCTACTCAATAATTGAAGTGTCATTTAATTAACAATTTATCACTTGAATCTTACTAAAGAATGAAGATAAAAGAATATGAAAGACCAAATAATTTTTTTATTAAGAATTACAAGCAAAATCTACATATTTACGACGAAAGGAGAAAAAAAAAAATTAAACCAATAAATAATTACGTGTTTGCAATGATTATAAAGGTTAAAACAATAAAGTGCAAAGAGAAAACCATTATTTGACAAGACTTATTCTTAAGTTTGATTATAGCATTGATAGATCCATCGGAACTACTTCCCATAATCCTGCGATCAAATTATAAAGATTTTTTTTATAAAATAGATGATTTTTTTTTAATTTATTAAAAACATTTTATAAGTTTAAGTTACAACATTTAAGTCAAATGGATAACGAATATTTTATTTGAATTAAAAATAAATAAATAAATTATTTCTTAAAAATATTTAACTTTTTTAAACTTTGCATAACTTTATAAAATTTTAAGTATTTTTCTAATCGAAATACTATTTTATTATTATTACTAACTTTATTATTTTTAACATTATTTTTATTATTAAAAATATATAAGAGAAATCTAATCTAAGCTTCATATTTACATATAAAACCTATAATTATTATACGGGATATATTTTGTAATAATTATTACTATTATTATTATTATTATTTTTATTAATAATAATAGTATTAATAATATTATTAATAATAATATTCATATAATAATATATTATTATCATTATTAACATTAATAATAATTTATATTTAAGTAATGTTAAATTTATTTAAATTTAAAATTTGTAGGTAAGGTTAAAGTTATATATAGATTCAAATCCGAAAATCCGAATGTAGTAATTTATAAATAATATTAAATTTGTATATAAACTTTCATATTTTCTCCCTTTTTGTGTTCATGGTTTAGTTGGCTACAAGTGTGTTTGTTTGAAATGAAATGATAAAATTTTATTACCTTAAGTCTATGGTAATATATTTGATTTTTGAATCTAAGTTATAATTTTATTTATTCTTTCTTGCTTTTTAATTTTTCTTGGACAGCACAAGAATGATAATGTAATTTACCTAACTTGGAAAACATTGGTGAATATAAGAATTGATATCAATTAGTTCGATAAAATCTTAAAATAAATTCCTACAAATCCATGATTGATTTGAAAAATGGATATTGTGATTTGGATAAGAAGATGAGAATTATTTTGAGATTATATATGATATTACTTAATGTGATTGATGAAATATATAAAGTTTATGTAAACAGTTGAATTATTTTAATTATGTTTTGATTTGTGCACATCTAGAGTTGGTATTTGAGTATTTTATTTATTGATTAATAGGTTGAATTTTTTAATATAATTAAATTAGAAAAAAATATAAATTAAGTAGTATAGAAGAGAAATTGTTTTGGATTGAAGAATATCTGTTTTTTGTTTAATGGAATAAAACTTGATTTGATGTTTGTTCGTCACTGAAGTAAGGAATCCTAATGTTTAAGTTGTGGATGGTGATTTAAATGAGATACAAAATTTTTATCAATGATCTCTAATGACTTTTTGAAACAGTAACAATGCTAAAACAATAAAGTATGTATATATTTGAACAGTAAGGGTTGAACAAAAATCAAGTGAAAATATCTCAGCTCAAATGATCATCATAAAACATTTATGTTTTAATTACTTAAAATTAAATAACTTATATAACGTAACCACCCTTTATAAATTTGGAAATAAACTTTAAATAGGCATTTGAAAATTGACTTCTGTCAAATATTTCTAAGCTGTCACAAACATTGGTTCTGATACAATTTATTTGTTTCATAAGTAGCCTTCACTTCTTAATGATACAATGAAACATCACATGACATGATTTCTCATTTCTTAAGATGTTTATCAAACCAATTTATCATGATTTTATGAGCCTTCCCTGCAGCTTTCACAGCTTTTGGATCATTAGGATCGTACCTCACAGTCCAACCATGTGACACATTAGGAAATATTTTCACATAACTATCAATCTGCACAAAACAAAAGTTGGTACACAACTCATAAGTGCACAAATATTTGACAATATGTGCCCATTAATGGCCATAAGAAATAAACTAATTTCACAAATTTTCTGTGTATGTACTTAAGGCAATTATCACAAAATGATGTCATTAACACAAACCTAATCACAGTCTTTAAACACCAAATCATGAAGCTAATATAAAATGACAGCGCATAACTACAAAAGGAAAATAAGTTTCATCCTACCTCATGTTTAGCATCTAAGACTTGTTTAAATTGCTTTATAAGCTTTGGAGGAGCGATTGAGTCATGCTCAGCTCCAAGTATAGCAATTGGAACTTCAACACCTGAAAAAGATCAAATAAAACTGTTTCACTACTCACATCCAATAACTGCTTTCTTTTCTATCTTCATTCAACCATTAAAAAATGTAAATGAAAGACAACATCAAAAGAGATTTATCAGAAAATTGTCATTACAGATTTTGTTCATCTTTCAGAATCACTAATAATCTTGAAACTTTTTAATCACCGTTGAAGTTTTTCTTTTCCTTAGAAAATTGGCAAACCTATAAATTAAGAAACAATATTGAGAATTCATACCACGGACGTCATCCACAGTGAGAAATGATGTATGCAAAAGCACAGAAGCTTGAATAAGTTTAGCTTTTCCTAGGTCAGTAACGGTCCTAGCTGAGAGAAAGAAAAAAACACATTACATTCTGCAGTTCATTCACTGAAGTTGCAAAATACAGATACAAGAGGAGATAAAGAACACAATTTAGTGGAAGGCACTTACCACCCCAACAGATACCAACAAATCCAACAGCAGAAGCACCTTTACGTTTTAAGGCTTCAATAATAGGTTTTGCAGTCTCAATACCTTTTCCCTGCACATTTAATAGGTAATGTAACAATCAGAAAAGTCACGTTTTTCCTTCATCTGAATTGAAGCAGACATAATATTTGATTTACAAATCAGAAATCACTTAAAATGGTGGCTACCTATGAAGCCCAGATACTCACATGGACATATGGATACGACATGGACACAGATACTTAGGCCCGTGTAATCTTCAAAATATAGGATCGTAGATATAGATCGGTACATGTATAATTTAAATATTTTTTATTATATATAAGATTTTTTTCTTATATGTATAACAAGTTTATAAGTTTTTAAAAAAATTATTGTATTGGTTTTCTTTAAAATTGTGTTGAAATCATGTTAGAATTAGTAGACACCTAAAAAAATGTCTTTTGAATTGAACATTTCATATGAGTGTATGTGTGTCAGTGTGATACATGTCAGAGTCCGATACGTGTCGGACACGGAACATGTCATTTAAAAAAATATAGGACACAAAGACATGAATCGATACATATATAATCTAAATATTTTTTATTATATATAAGATTTTTTTTTATATGTATAACAAGTTTATAAGTTTTTTAAAAAATTATTGTATTAGTTTTCTTTAAAATTGTGTTGAAATCATGTTAGAATTATTAAATACCTAAAAAAATGTCTTTTGAATTGAACATTTTGTATGAATATACGTATTGTCAGTGTGATACGTGTCAGAATCCAATACGTGTCAGACACAAAATATGTCACTTAGAATTGAATGACCGAGCTTTAAGTTAAGCTAAATATTAAAATATTAATTAACACCTGACATTGAGTTTTGAAGAACAAACAAAGTATTTTTTTCTTGCGAAATAAAAGATAATGATAAACAAGAAGCAATTATCATCAAGTAAGAACTAACCGGTTGATGATCTTTAAACCAAGAATCGAAAGGCCTGCTCTTATTCTTATCATTGTAGGGTTCCCCATTGAAGAAATCAGGAACCACCACATAATACCCATGATTTGCAACCTTGTCTGCAAATTTCCTGTGCAACATAACAAATATTCATGCCCTTAAAAGATGAACTGCTGTTTCAATTTAGCTTTTGAAAATTACATTGCTCCTTAATAAAACTTTAAACTGAACTCGAGTATAAAAGTAACATACCTTAAAAGTGGCGGTTCAGATCCTGCAAGTCAAATTTAGCCTGTTAAGTTAATTGAAGATATTGGCTAAACAAATAGGCATACACCAAACAAGGAATTAACAATGTCAGTGAAACTGATAAGTACTCCAAAAACAACACGAAAGAAACCACAGATAGACTAAACTGCATTAATTAAGTGACGGGTTTCTGTATTCTATAACAAGAAACAAGACTGAGTTATGTTAAATGGTTTCTGTTTCTAACATTTCTTTTTCAATTTGTTGATATATAAGCAAACAATAGAAGTGTGGTAAGTATTTAGAAGAAGGAATACCATAAATATCAGAAACAAGAACAATGGCAAGGAGGGCGAGAGGAGAACCAGTGACATAGGAATTAACACCAGCTATATTGGTAACATGGCCAACACCACCTGAAACATTGAGAAGGGGAGGGTTCGAAATGCAATCATTTCCTATCATTTTTCTCTCTCTCACTCTTTTCCTGAAGATTCCTACTCCATTTGACATTATATACATGATTGATGCAGGGTTTGAATGGTCATTACCAACATTACATGGACCTCACTCTAAACTTGGAAGGACTTAATTACTATTCTTTGGGTAACTGGTGTGGACAAAAAAAAAACATGTGTTTGTAACATGCAATATGCTCACTTAAAGAAGAGAATGATATTAGGTTTAACCCAAAATTTTAAACTATTAAGTTTAAGTATTTTTTTTATATTTTTTTATATGTTTCAACTTTTTTATTTTTATTTAATATGGGATTTAGATTTGTATTTAGATATGTAACACTTTAATATTTAAGTTGATTAATTAATTTTGTTTGATAACTTTCTTTTAAACAAAATATTATATAATAATAAAATACTAATTTATTTTTGTTTTAAATGATTTTATTTTACTGTTGATAGTCAAAACTATCATGATTCTAGTTAATATTTTACCATTTATAGAGTTAAACTACCATAATTTTAATTAATATTCTGTGGATAACTCTTGTTGACTGAAAAAAAAAAATATGTGTTTGTAACATGCAATTTAATTATGTTTATTTGATAACAGATTTTTTCGATAAAATATTATATAATAATACAATAATAATTTATTTAATGTTAAACGGTTATATTTTATTATTTTAGTGTGAAATTATCAAGACTTTAATTAATATGCTATGGGTAACTAGTGTTTGCAAAAAAAATAAACAAAACATGAGTTACACAATATTTATTTACTTTATCTAACTGTTTGCAGTATAAAACTATTTGTAGTGTTAAAGTATCATGATTTTAATCAAAATTGTAAGATTTTAGAATCGTATATACGATGTACAATTCAAATTTCACACTTAAGATCGTGAAATAACAATTGTTGAACAAAATAGTAAAAATATGATGATAGTGATTTTTTACCGATTCCTTCTTAGACAATCATTTGTCTTCTTGCATATAATTAAAATTTAAAACAAATTTTAAATGTAATTAAAATTAAGAGTCTTTTTTATCTCATCCTTGACCTTTAATTGAATATGTTTTAATCTCAATTTCAATTAAAATAAAAATAAATTGAGACAATTTTAATAAGTATCTTTTATTTTTTTTTATTTTCTTGAAATATCTCTAAAATATTTTCTTTTATTTCTTTTATTAAAAATTAAAATCTATGATCTGGATTACAATTCTACTATTTATAATTAAAAACTTTTCATAATCCTATTTATAATTTTAATTTTAACTACCTGATTCTAATTACTATTTTTTTTAACTACCTTAATTCTAATTACTATTATATCAATAAGTGGTGTTAAAAAGAAACAAAACATAGGTTTGTAACATGCAATACCATTTAAACCGCCATAAAATAATACTACTATGTTAATAATATCTGTATAGACCCAATCAAGTGTTATTTAAAGTATTTTCTATTTACATTTCCTATAAATTTTTCTTAAATATATATTTGTCGTGATTATTATTTTCTTATTGTGACATTATTTCCAAGAAATGTTATTCATAATAATAAAATGTTTCAAGACACATTAAGAACTTATGTTTTTTTTTTATTTAATCATGTTTTAAATAAATTTAATTTAGAAGTTTTTTTTAATTTGTTTAGAAATTCGTAGTTCTACCTTAAAAGAATCGTTTGTCGTATAAAAAAACTTTCTTTAAATAAAGAAGTTGGATCTAATATTGTTAATGATGATTTTTTTTTCAAGATTTGAATTTTCTAAATTAAGGACCTCAATAAGAAACATTGCTGGGGATGTTCTGAGAAAAACAATAATTGTTTTATTTTGAGTAAAATATTTATAAAAATGTGTTGTTTTCTATGTTGTTTATATATCATAATAAGTGTATATTTGTAAAAGTACAAAAAATAAATGAAAGTTAAGGGTTTAAATGAGAAAAAATAATTAATGTAAAATTAAACTTTGTCTAAGTAAAACTAAAAATCTTTCGAAAATTCGATAGTAAAAAAATTAGTTCACAGTATACTTTCCTCCGTTATTTTTTCAAAGAATGTTCTATTGGATATAAGAAGAAAAATAATAGACAATTTATTTATTAATTAAATAGGTTGACTGTTTTTAATATAATTAAGTTAAAAATATATATTAAGTAGTGTATAAAAGAGAAATTGTTTTTATTGAAAAATAATTGTTTTTGTTTCAATGGAATAGACAACTTGGCTTTGATGTTTGTTTACCTTCGAAAATCCACCATATGTTAAAAATAAGGGATACTAATGTTTAATGTGGATGATGATTTGGTTGAGATTAATTTTATATGTATTACAACCTATCATAATAAGCTTGTTGGATTTATCCCATCATCCATTATCCAAATGTTATTAAACCATCTTTAAATATATAAGACAATCATTTCTAATATCTCATTATTTACTTCTTAAATTCCATTATTAGAAAAAGATAGAGGTATTCCTATATATATATATATATATATATATATATATATATATATATATATATATATATATATATATATATATATATAAAGGTTTTAATTTTTTGATAATGGTTGGATTTAGCAGAGGTGGTTGTAGGTAAAGTAGCAACGTGGTCGTCTTTATAGGTGGGTTCTCATCCCATTTGATTCTTTTGTTTTTTGAAGTTGTAAAATTTTATTTTTGATTTTATTTGGATTTGATCTAGGATTGATTTGAGTAGGATTTTGGTGAGGAAGGTTTATTTTGGTTAGTTTTGTGCTTGGTGTTGTTAAATGGTTGATTTACAGCGATTTAGGGTGAATGATAACAGTTTGTGGCGATCAGAGCTTCAAATTTGAGTTGCAAATTCGTCGTTTTTCTACATTCCAAAAAGAAAATTCCAAAAATCTTCCAGAATTGATTTTCTGAGATAGAATTTCGCATAAAAAAAGTGTTTCGAAATAACCATGTTTTCAGAATGAAATTTTTGAAATGTTTTTGGAAAACAGTTTTCAGAAATATATTTCAAAATCTATTTTTTGGAAATATATTTCGAAAAGACTTTCTAGAATATCTCATATACCCCCAAAACTAAAGGGCATAACTGTCATTTTTGAATATTGATGTGGTGTAGGAAGTAATTGATGGGGTGCAAGAAGCCATTTCCAATATATAATTGTGAACAAATTGAACAATCTCAGCATTAAGAGGTGTATTGAAAATCTCACATTAATTAAAGATAAGATATTTTAATTAGTTTATAAATAAATACAAATCTTACTTTATAAACAAATTTTACAAGATTGAGTTATATTTAAAGTTCACAGTATAATCATATTTCATACCAAAAGTATTCTTACTAATATTAGATGTTTAGTTGAGAATTAATGACATTTTTTTTTCTCAACAATATTAAAGCCTTGTATATTTGAACATTTGAGGAAGGTAGAGATATAATAATTCTATCTTAGGTTGAAAATAATCAAATTAAAATATCTTAGCTCAAACCATCATTATAAAACACTTTTTTGATTACTTGAAATTAAATAACTTATATAGACATTTTAAATTATTTTTATAAATTTAATCTTAAAAATATTTTAATATTTAGTAAAAAATATAACAACTAAATTAGTTCAAATAAAACTAAATTTAAAATTATCATATATAATAATCTTCATTTTAATGTCAATTTTGTAAAAATTCAATGAATAAAAATATAAATTTAAGTCAATTGATTCAATTAAATGGATTTGAATTTTAAATATAATTTTTTAATTAGATCTAATATGAATATGAAAATCTAACCCGTAACCACTCTCAATAAAGTTGGAAATAAAACTCTAAACAGGGATTTGAAAATTGACTTCTGTCAAATACTTTTTTGGTGAATCTGTGACAAACATTGGTTGTGATACAATTTATTTGTTTCATAAGTAGCCTTCACTTCTTAATGATACAATCAAAAACATCACATGATAAGATTTCTCACTTCTTAAGATGTTTATCAAACCAATTTATCATGATTTTATGAGCCTTCCCTGCAGCTTTCACAGCTTTTGGATCATTAGGATCGTACCTCACAGTCCAACCATGCGAGACGTTAGAAAATATTTGCACATAACTATCAATCTGCTCAAAACAAAAATTGGTACACAACTCATAAGTGCAGAGATATTAGACAAAATATGTTCATTAATGACCATAAAACTAATTTGCCCCCACCACTTATACTTTGAAATTAATGTTAATGCATCAATACCAACTTGTACCCACCACTTAAATTAAGAAAAATCAGAAGAAGACACAACATCATATATATATATATATATAATGATGTCAAGGGACATGTGACATCCTTGGTACAAATTTACCACAAAATGATGCAGTACAAATTTACTATGTATGTGCTTATGGCAATTATCACAAAATGATGTCATAAACACAAACCTAATCACAGTATTTAATTATCAAATCATAAAGCTAATATAAAATGACAGTGCATAACTACAAAAGGAAAATAAGTTTCATCGTACCTCAGGTTTAGCATCTAAGACTTGTTTGAATTGCTTTACAAGCTTTGGAGGAGAGAGTGAGTCATGCTCAGCTCCAAGTATAGCAATTGGAACTTCAACACCTGAAAAAGATCAAATCAACTGTTTCACTACTAACATCCAATAACTGCTTTTAAATTTGTATCTCTATTCAACCATTAAAAAATGTAAATGAAAGACAGCATCAAAAGAGGTTTACCAGAAAATACAAGCATTATGTTGTCATTACAGGTTTTGCTCATCTTTCAAAATCATTAATAATCTTAGAAACTTTTTAATCATTGTTGAAGTTTTTCTTTTCCTTAGAAAATACTGTCAAGTTGGGAAACCTACAAATTAAAAAGCAATCTAAAATCTTATTGAGAATTCATACCACGGATGTCATTCACAGTGATATATGATGGATGTAATAGCACAGAAGCTTGAACAAGTTTGGCTTTCCCAAGGTTAGTAACAGTCCTTGCTGAGAGAAAGAGAAAAGGCACATTACATTAAGGTGACTTGAATTTGCAAGATATACATCCAAGATGAGATAAAGAACACTAATTTAGTGGAAGCCACTTACCACCCCAACAGAAACCAGCAACTCCAACAGCAGAAGCACCTTTATGTCTTAAGGCTTCAATAATAGGTTTTGCAGTTTCAATACCTTTTCCCTGCAAATTTAATAGGTAATGTGAGAATCAGACAAAATGTATTACAATTTACAAATAAAGTCACATTTTTTATTCATCTGAATTGAAACAGTCATAATATTTTATTTAAAAGTCAGAAACCACCTAAAATGGTGGCGACCCTTTAGGTTACAGAAGCCAATAACATCTAAATATTCAAATATGAATTCGGACCTAACATTGACTTTTGAAGAACAGAAACAAATATTTTTCTTGCTTAATGATAATGATAAACAAGCAATTATCATGAAGTAAGAACTTACCGGGTCATGATCTTTTAACCAAGGATTGAAAGGCCTGCTCACATTCTCCGGATTGTAGGGTTCCCCATGGAAGAAGTCAGGAACCACCACAAAATATCCATGATTTGCAACCTTGTCTGCAATTTTCCTGTGCAACATAACAAATGTTCAGGCCGTTAAAGTTGAACTGAACAATCGGAGTTCAACTGCTGTTTCAATTTAGCTTTCAAAAATTATATTCCTGAATAAAACTTGGGTAAAATACAATCATATTAGAAAAAGTGAGTATGAAATAAAAGTATTTGATGAACAATAATGTCAAAGTAAAATTTTTCATACTTATAAGGAAAGAAGACATTACATATAGCCTAGAACAAGCAAAGAGAGGTAAACCCAGTAAATTAGGTATTGAAAGTAACATACCTTAAAAGTGGTGGTTTAAATCCTGCAAGACAAATTTAGCATGTGAAGTTAATTGAAGATATTGGCTAAACAGATAGATACATACACCAAACAAGGAATTAGCAGTGTCAGTGAAACTGATAAGTGACTCCAAAAAAATGTAAATATTTAGAAGAAAGAATACCATAAACATCAGAAATAAGAACAACGGCAAGGATGGCGAGAGGAGAACCAGTGACATAGGAATTAACACCAGCTATATTGGTAACATAGCCAACACCACTTGAAGCATTGAGAATGGGATGGTTTGAAATGCATTCATTTCCTATCATTTTTGTCTCTCTCTCACTCTTTTGCTGATACTGTGCTAAGATTCCTACTCCATTTGACCTTATATGCATGACTGATGCAGGGTTGGAATGGTCATTAAGAACATGGACATGGACCCCACTCTAAACTTGAAAGGACGTGCTACTTGCTTAGATACTATTCTATGGATCACTGGTGTTGACCACACAAAAAACCAAACATGTGTTTGTAACATGCAATACCATTTAAGCCGCCATCAAATTATACTATGTTAGTAATATCTGTCAACCATAGATACAATCAAATGTTATTTAAAGTATGTTCTATTTACATCTCTTATGAAAATTTCTTAAATATTTGTTGTGAGTAATTTTTTCTGACTCTGACATTATTTCTGAGAAATGTTTATAATGATATAAAGTGTTTTAAGACATGTTAAGAACTTATATTTTCTATTTAATCATGTTTTAAATAATTTTTTTACAAGTTTTTTTAATTTGTTAAGAAATTCGAATTTCTACTTTAAAAGAATCGTTACTCGTATAAAAAAGAAACTTTCCTCAAATTAAAGAAGTTGGATCTAATATTTTCAGTGATGGTTTTCTTTAAGATTTGATTTTTCTAAATTAAGGACCTCATTAAGAATCGAGATGTTCGGAGAAAAACAACAACTTTTTTGTTTTAGTAAAATATTTATAAAAATTTTCTATTTTCTATGTTGTTTATATATCATAATAAATTTATATTTGTAAAAAGTTAAAAGTTAAATGAAAATTAAGGGTTTAAATCAGAAAAAAATAATTAATGTAAAATTAAACTTTCAAACTAATATTTAAATAAAACTAAAAGTCTTTCAAAAAAATTCGATAATTAAAAAAATATCTATTTCGATAATTTAGTTCACAATATACTTTCCTCCATTATTTTTTTTAAGGAAGGTTCTTTTGGATATATGAAGAAAAACAATAGATATTTTTTATTTTAATAAAGTATTTATAAAATCTTATCTTCATTGATTTTCTCGTCATGCTAAATTAAAAATTAAGTAAAGAATGAAAAATAATAATTAATATTATTTGAACTTTGAAAATAATCTTAAGAACAAAATCTTTGAAAGATCTGATAGTAGTATTAATTTCCTTAAGTTGTGTTCCATTAATATATTGCATCCACCGCAGGATTTTTGCCGGCTTTTCAGTTCCACGCTCTGCACCATTGGAATATAATAAACCCAATGTTGACCGTTAGATCACGCCACCATATAATTGAGTCGTGTAAACACCAATAACTTTTTTTTTTTTTCTTCTGATCTTCCAGCATTTTTTTTTTAATTTAGTAGAACGTGTTTAATTTTAACAATATAAGATGCAATGTTAGAGTTTAATATTTCAAACTTGGGCTAATATTCTTTTTATGCTTCTACATACAGAATAAAAGATAAAGGTTTGTAACAAATGGTGTTAGAGTGAATTTCTTTCTCTTGAATGATTTTCGTGTTTGACTGCAAAATAAATGCTATCAAATTGTGACTCAATATACCATGCCATGATATCTACAAATTGTACAGATGCAGCTAATAATGCCTTTAAAAATATCGTTAAATTATAAAAAAAAGTCAATAAATTTTAAATCTTTTTAATTATGAAGAATATGATGGAGTTTTATAGAATAATACTTATAAATACAAAGTATAATATACGAAAACAATGTAATTTTAGAATAATTGTTAATATATATGCCTAAATAGCTATGAATAATGTATATAATATGACGGTTTTCTATACATGTTTTAGGAAATTATTTGGAGAATACGTGTTGTTTACTGGATGACAAATTTATAAATTCTTTATAATAGATAGGGACTCCTCAACTGCCTATTTATTTGTCATGGTTCAATCCATTATTAGGTCAATCTTATAAATATATGATTCAAATAATCATATTTCTAATTGTCGAATAATAATAAAAATAATATGTTAATTATTAACTACGATTAATCCATAATTAATTTAACATTCTTCCACTTAAATAATATTAGTCAATAGTCAAAATATGAAAATTTTGAATTACCAAAATAATATGCGATAAGGATACATATAGTGTACTAACTAATAATATTTCTTATAATAAAAAAATAAAAAGTAGCATAACTTAATAGTCCAAAATTTTAATACTACAATTGTCAAAGCATCTGAAAATGCTAATTAAGCAACATCACAAAATTAATGTTATCTAGAACATATCTTAAAAAAGCCATAAAACCTGACTTTCGCTAACTCATCAAAATTCTTAGCCAAACTCATTTCATGTATTAGAAAAAAATTCAACAATTAAGGTCATAATTAGTGGATATGCTAACATCTCCTCAATGTCTATATGCTCTATCCTAATGTGAAAATTTTGAAATTGTTTTCTAATAAATTTATATTTAATATCAAAATGTTTTAAAAGAGAATTACTCTTGTTATTTCAAAAGAAATTTAGAGCATGCAGTATTATCACAATATATCATAAGTGGCTTGGAAATTCTTTCAACCATGTGAACCATATATCCAATTTTAAGTCTCACAATCTAACAAATGAGACATATAAATTTGAGATCCTCTATCGTACTTAAAATATATTAAGTGTTATTTTTCTGGAATATATTTAATATAAATTTTTTAAGAGATGTTTGTTTGATATTGTATATCTATATCCACTTAAGTTTGCATTGTTAATTCTAAGTGTTTTGAATTAGATTAATATATAATTTATTAGTTTGGTAATATATTTTTATCATGCTCTGTAATTGATTTTATTTTGGCAAATTCTTGGCACTTCATAATCTGTCACACCCTTAACCTATGTTCTGACAATTTATTTATTTTCACCAAACATGTAATAAGTAACATTATCCATCCTCCAAGCATGACACATTGATACAATAAAAAAATAACATAACAGGATTTCTCACTTCTTCTTAAGATGTTTATCAAACCATTTTATCATGATTTTGTGAGCCTTCCCTGCAGTCTTTGCAGCTTTTGGATTTGTAGGGTCATATCTCAAAGCCCAACCATGTGAGACGTTACGAAATACTTTTACATAACTATCAATCTGCACAAAACAAAAATTGGTGCACAAGTGATACACTACACGAGAGGTTAGACAAAATATGCCCAACTATCTATGACCATAAAAAGATACTTTGGATGGCTAAAAATAGTTAACTTAATTGCCAAATTCATATGGCCTGACACAAATTTTACTTGTCCAATGTAAAAGCTAGCTAAGTTTTTGTATAACTAGAAAAAGCCAACAATGAATTGCAACAAAATAATATCAAAAACACATATATAATTATTACAATAGTTAACAAAACCAGATCATTTAGCTAATATAAAATTACAGTATATAATCACAAAAGAAGATAACATTCATGATACCTCTGGTTTAGCTTTCAGGACTTCTTTAAATTGTTTTAAAAGCTGTGGAGGAGACAGTGAGTCATGCTGAGCTCCAAGTATAGCAATTGGATTATTAACACCTGAAAAGATCAATAATTAACTAATTCAAAATACAAAATCTCAATCACTGCTTTAATATATGTATCTTTATTCAATCTTTAAAAAATGATAAATGATATACAGCAAGAAAGAAGATTTATGAAAAAAAATAAAAATACAAACACTTATCTCAGTCATTACAAGTTTTGACCATCTTTCAAATAAAAATAACACTAACGATTCTGAAATGTTTTAATCATTCACAAAGTGGGATGTGAGAGTTGGGAGAAGAAGTTTCCTGGTCTTGGATCAAAACATGTTTAGTTAAAGTACTACTTGAAGTTGGGAGCCGTATACAGAGAGCATGTAAATTAAGAAACAATCTAAAGTATTGAGAATTCTTACCACGGATGTCATCCACAGTTATATATGATGGATGTAATAGCACAGAAGCTTGGACAAGTTTAGTTTTTCCAAGGTTGGTAACGGTCTTAGCTGAGAGCAAGAGAGAAAACAGTACATTCTGAGAATTATTCCAAAGGTGACCAGAAATTGCAAAATTACAGATAGGAGAGGAGATAAAGAACACCGATTCAGAAAGTCACTCACCGCCCCAACAAAAGCCAGCAACTCCAACAGCAGAAACACCTTTTCTTTTTAAGGCTTGAATAATAGGTTTTGCTTCTTCAGAACTTTTTCCCTACAAATTTAATATGCAATGTAAGCATCGCACAAAATGCGGTGCAGCTTTCAAGAACTGACAATTCGCATTCATGTGAAACCTCTGTCAAAATCAGAACAAGCAAGTATAATTAAGTAAGAATTAACCGGTTCATGATCTTTTAACCAAACACGAGTTGGCCTTGACACATTCTTAGGATCATAAGGGTCACCATGCAAGAAGTCAGGAACCAGGACATAATACCCATTAGCTGCAACCTTGTCTGCAATTTTCCTTCACAACACATAACAGATAATATTGATCATCATGGAACAACACATTACATTAAATTATTAAATTAATGCGTGTTTAATTTGTGATTTAGACATTAAATGCTTGTCTGATTTGTCTTTTGGATGTGAAAATGAAAAATGAAATATAGCATGCGTTACGGATCACTCTTAATGCGATGTCAGGTTATAGATGTACTTAGCACAGTACAGAGTGAGAGAGAATAAACAGATCGAACAAAATTTAGTAAATTAGACCTAGAAAGTAAACCATACCTTAAAAGTGGCGCTTTAAATCCTGCAAAATAAATTGAGCACGTCAAGAAAATCAGAAGAAACAGAAGAAAAAGAGAGAAAACAGATAAAGGAAATGAAAAAAATAAAAATAAATATAAATATTAATATAAAAAGTGAAATTTAAATTTAATTTAATTTTATAAAATCAGTATAATATCACATATTGTTAAAAAAATGATCCAACAATCATATTAGGATAAATTATAGGATAAATTATAAAAAATTAATATTAGGATAAATTATGAAATCAAGTCAAGAGTTAGAATTTAAATCTAACTCAATACAAAATCAAACCTAAGATTTGGTGTCATTTATAAACTATTATAAATTATTTATAAGATAAGATTTAGAAAGTGAAAGACTTTAAGATATTTATAAAAAATTACTAATGCATGATATATTATATTATTTACTAATTGACGATATTGAAAGAACTTATATCCAACAAATAATTACTAATACGATATTATTTACTAATTGACAATAATAATTTTAAAAAATGCAAAAGAAACTCAAATGAACATAGGAGGACAAAATAGTCATTTACGCAATATTCCTACAAATCCTTTCCTTTCTTCCACAACTCTACTCAGATCACCTATTCGGAATATCCAAAATTCTCACAAATACAGTGAATGTTTCCTCATAAACAGTAAATTCAGCATACCAAAGCCATTGCTAGTGACAGCAAAAACCTAAAAGAAAGAAACCACATATACATCGAACTGAATTATTCACACACAAACACTCCATAAAGAGAAAAAGTTGGTTGAATACCATAAACATCGGAAACAAGAAGAACGGCGAGGATGGCGAGAGGAGAACCGGTGACGTAGGAGTTAACACCACCGACATTGGTAACATGGCCAACACCGCTTGAAGCGTTGAGGATAGGAGCGTTTGAATAACATTCACCTCCTAACATTTCTCTCTCTTTTTTTCCTTATGCTATGCTATTTCCAATACTTCTTATATTTATAGGGAACGGATCCTCTCTTACCAGCTTTCGGTGTGGCACTTTCCAACGTTTTCTATAAGCCGTTGATGAAATGAAACCAACGCTTCCAATTAAAATTGGCAAGGAAAAAGTGTATTCAAGTTATGGCTTTTGTTTAACTTAAAATAAATTATGCTTTTTTATAATATTGTATCTTTCCATAAAGTTGATGTATTTAAAATGATGCTTCTTTTAATATTAAAATAAATAGATGCATTTAACAAGAGTAAGCATTTAAAATATCACAAAGTGAAAATATTAAATCTTAATCACACAACATTAATTTCTTGACAGGGAAATTTATCATGTAAAGAGAAGCTTTTGTTTTATCCACATATGGTGGATCCCACCTTTTAATCCATAGAGATAATAGTGATGAAAGCCAGCATCACAAGGAGATATTACTCATATACCCTTATGAAAAGTGTGGAATTTATGTGGACCAACGATGAACCAATAATAATTTTGTGTTTGCAAATATGCTGGAGAGGGACTAGAGAGAAATTTGCGTGATAAGATATAATTGCACTCAGGATTGTAGGATTTTAATACTCATTTAATGACATGTAAAATGGATATCATACTTTTTTTTTTAATTAGTTTGAGTATTTTTAATGAGAATTACTTGTAAAAATTGCTTAAAAATAAAAACATTGTTTTAATGTGGATCCTGTATATATATGAGTTGTTTAAATTTGAAAAGAGTTGTTTGTTTAAGTAATTTTCTTCCATTTATAAGCCGTTATCTTTAAATTTAAGCAATGCATTCACATTAAAATAGTATATTTTACAAACAATTTTAGTAAGCAACTCATTAAAAATGTTCTTAATTTTAAAAGGCTATTGTATGTAAACATACAGAGAAATTGCCAGTACTTTTATATATGATATATATTGTTTAATAATATCTATAAACTATTGATGGATTTAATGTTGTTGCAAGATTTGTTAGCACAAATAATAGCGGTTTGTGTTTTTTAACTAAATAATTTATTATTTTTCAGACATTATTTTAAATATGAAATTAATTATGTTGAAAAATATCTATACTGTGTATTAAAGTTTTTCGATTGTATAATTAATGACAAATATCATAATAATGATGATAAATTAATCATAATTTTGAAAGACAATTATATGATAATTAAAACATTTAGAATGAAATGGTTGACATCTTTTTGAGATCTTATTTTTGTGTTATAGATATTTAAAGTTTTTGAAGACTAGAGATTCGATAGTTTCAATGATTTTTTTTAAATTAACGATTTTTGTATTATGTGCAAACTTTTATATAAGTCTAACTATATTATTCATTTTTTTTAAAAAAATTAACTGATTAATAAAAATTCTTTCAATCATCTTTCTCTCATTGATGAACTTACGGTAATTTATTTATGCCACACAAAATAATAATTAATAATTTCTTAATTACTATTTTAGAAAGTAAATAATAAAATAATGATTCTTTTAAAAAACCACGAATGAATAATACTTATTCTGTAAATTTTAAATTAAAATAAATAAGTTTTAATTTACACGTTATAATGGGTGATGAGTTAAACATAATATTAAAAATTTATATGATCATTAAGATATTTTGAAACAAAATAATTGAAATTTTTAAGATATTTTTTTTATATTCTATTTGTGTTTTATAATCGTATTATGATTATAGTTGAATATGAGAATAGATACAAAAGAATGAGGAGTTGTAAGATTTATATTATTTTATATTTAGTTATATAAAATAAATATATACTTGTAGTTTATGTGTTTTAAGTGTTATGTTGTTTGAGTTTGTTTTGGAAAAACCAAATAATATAATAAATTTTCGTAATTTTAATAAAATATTTATGACATTTTCTATTTTATCCTAAGATAAGAGTATAAATAATAAAATTGCAATTAATATTATTTTAGCACACATAAAGAAGAGAAAGGGGAAATATTAAATAAGCTTTATTAAATTAATAAAAAGAAATTATTAAATAAGTTGCATTATATTATACATATTTTCTAAAAGTCTAATGCTTTTGAAGAAAAGCTTTGAACCACTTTGCAGATTGTTTGGCAAGTCGCTTCAAACCATTCTTGTAATCCACATAGTTTAGTCCGAACCTCACATTGTAACCATCTCTCCATTCAAAATTGTCCAACAATGACCATGCAAAGTATCCCTTTACGTTTACACCATCCCTTATAACATCAACAAAATAAATTTAAATTAGTCTTACAAAATAAATAAATATTAATATATAAAAAATAATGCATTACCTTATTGTCCAGCGTAGATAATAAAGATGACGATAATAATAATCAATTCTATAAGTATCCTGAAGCATTTCTTCAACCGATAGTGTTGAATCGTTCAAATCACCCATTCCTACAAATAAAAATAACATACATTAATACACTAATATGGTAGAAGAAAAATTATTTATAAAGATACAAAATTATATTAAAAAAATTCTATATTTTTAATAATTTTGTTTCAATTCTACTTAAAAATATATTTTAAAGATAATAAAAATGAATTTTTAGATGATTACCATTTTCTGTTATGTAAATCAAGGGACTCTTGTACTTCATTTTGGTATAAAGCAACAATTTTCTAATTCCTCTGGGGTAGACATATAACCAATCTGCACCAAACTGCATGTACAATTACAAATTAAGTTATATATAGAAAGATCAGTAAAATAATAAGGATATGTATCTAGAATTTGGCATGACCAAATACATACCCGTGGACCTATAGGAACCCCGTTGCGAGCAGCTAGCCAATGGAAACAAAATCAAAATGTGAGTTTCACAAATTCAACATTTATAACTTAAATAATTAACAGATGAAAAGTTTCCTCACTTAATTGATGGACATTAGCGTCAGTAGTATAACTTGGTTTGTTGGTTTTGTTTGTATTGGCAGCATAGTAAGTGGTGTAATAGTTCAGTCCAAGAAAATCTATTGAACCAGCAAGAAGTTTTGATTCTCGATGAGAGAACTTTGGCAATCGTTTACCAACTAGGGAACGCATGCTCTCTGGATACTTTCCTGATGTCAATGGTTCCACGTACCTATAATTATTGTTACATATCAAAATATCAAATTTGAGAATGGTTGCAAACAAAAGACATAAAAACAATTGCATACATTCTCTTCTATAATGTGTGTTCTAATGTTGTAGAGTTAAGCACTTACCATCCAAACATAAAGTCAAGTGCTCGTTCGGAAGCATCTTTATCTGCTTGGCTATTTGAATATGGTTCAAACCAATGGGAAACAATTGTTATGCCGATGATTCCTTTTTGAGAATTCTGCATAAAGTGTTTTGAATGTTAAATAAGCAAAAGAGTTATACTAGGGTACTTGAACCCTCCAGCAATGTGGAATGTGGAACTCTAATAAAATATGAATTTAAAAGTTCTCATGAAAGCTAAAAAACCTTAAACTTTTTCCTGTACACATGTACAGCAGCTGCATGAGCACGTAGTAGATTATGTCCAACTATATAAGGTTCTGTTCCTGAGTCACCACCAAGACAAGTTGAATCTAGCCATTTAGAGCATCGACCAGGTGCAAAACTCCCACTTGCATAACCATTATTACTGTAGGACCATGGCTCATTTAGAGTAATCCAATGTTTCACCCTGTCTCCAAAGTGTTTGAAACAAACTTCTGCATAGTCTCGAAAATCATCTCTGAAAACCAAGAATACAACAAAATATTATTTTAAATTGATAATTTGTAAAAGATTTAGCATATTGAAATGAATTATCTCCCTTAATGCATCTACTCAAGTTATCATTCAAGAGTCTTCGTATATAGGAAGTTGAATTATTTAAAAAATTATCTTATATTTGTCATTATGTTAATGCTGATTATGAATAGAAAATAAATTTGGTGTCTTACACAACGCGATGACTTAAGAAACCTCCATATTCTTCTTCCAAAGCTTGGGGAAGATCCCAGTGAAAAAGTGTCACATATGGTTGTAGATCTGCAACATTAATATTTCACACATAACTATTGTCACTTATTATAAATGTAAACCTTAATTAAGAAAAAACAAGAGAGTAAAGCAAGAATATTGACCGTTGGCTAGCAAATTATTGATGAGGTTGTTGTAATATTTGATTCCTTCTTGGTTTACACCTCCACTGAGCTTTCCGTCTATATATGAATCATTTTTAAAGAAGAAAAACATCATTATCATTAACAGGAAGGATCTAGCAACACGATAACCAATCAGTCAAATTAGCATATAAGAGACTCAAGAATATGAATAGAGGCAAGAAAGGATCATTATATGATCTATTTTTATTTTGGAAAACTAGAGCCCTCCCAACTACACATATTTTCACATGGTGTGTAATTTTAAATAGGTTAGCTAAACACGATAATTTACTTATTAGATGTGTGCCCTTAATTTATTAATTTTCTATTGTTTATAAAATAAAAAATAAGTTTAATAATAATTACAACATACATTAATAATGATATTAATAATAACATTAATAGCATCAATAATAACATTAATAGCATCAATAATAACATTAATAGCATCATTAATAACATTAATAGCATCAATAATAATAATAATGACATTATCAATAATAATAACAATATTAACATTGATGATAATAATAATAATAATAATAAACATAAAAGTAAATTTTATTATTAAAGCAAATTTTTTTACTAATGATCTAAAATTTAACCATCTAAAATACTAATAATGCATTCATATCAACTTATCTTACTTGGTAGGATTCTGGACCAAGAGATGGAGAATCTGTACGCATCCAGATTCATATCCTTCATTATGTGAATATCTTCCTGTTATATAAACGGAAAACAACATAAAAAAAATAAAATTAATTACATTGATGGAGAGAGATAATTGGTTTCTTCATTGATCCTATGTTGTCATACTAAGAATATGGAGTTTACCTTGTAGCGATGATATTGGTCAACTGCTACATCTCCATTACTTCTATCCCTTATCCTCTCTGCAAGTTCATACACATTTATAATCAGACTATAGTCAACAGTTTTTAGGTTTAAAAACTATAACATAATTTATATGATATTATGAGAGAGTGAAACACAGCAAAGAAAACCTGGATATTTGTGGGTGAATGCATCCCATATACTTGGCTTTCTTCCACCTTCTTTTGCAGCACCTTCGTACTATAGGTAGATGAGATGAAGAAAGAAGAAAATGAAGTGAGGTTAGGGTGAAAAGTGAAGGGTTTTGCGGTGAGAATAAGAGAAGCGTTTACCTGGTAAGCCGCGGATGCAGTACCGAAAACGAAGCCTGTGGGAAAACTGCTACGATTGAGAGAAAGAACTTCAACAACAGATGAGTGCTGTTGCGCAAAACTGATCGATTGGATTGTGGTTATGAGAGCGAAGAACAGAAAGGGAAGAAAGCCTTTACGTGCCATCTTCACTGATGAATTGTTTCTGCGTAATGTACAATGTTACGTCTAAGCGTCCCCTTTTATAGAGCTCAAAAACTTCGTATATTGTAAATATATTTTAATCATATCTTAACAGATAGTGGTGGATGAGAGGGGATAAGAAAGATATATGAGATATGAGATATGAATTAAATATTACAATAAAATTATTAAATGCAATATAAAATTTTTATATTGAAAAAAAATTATAAAAACACCGAAATCATTATAAATGCAATATTTTCTTAATAAAAGATAAGAAATTTAAAAATATTCAAATATTCAATTGTAACGGTATGTTGCTTATTCAAGGATTAGATAAGTATTATTTTATTAACTGTTTTCAGTTATTTTGATATTTTAGTTGTTTATTATATATACGTTAGTTATCCAAATAATGTATAAATGTTTTATTGATAATATTTAATTATAATTGTATCTCAGGATTTTTGAGAAACTGGAGAGTAAAACTTTGGATGTTACTTAGAAAATGTCATTATCTTATGGTCGAATATAAAATTTAAGGTACTTTCGAGTGTTACAAAAATATTATAAAAAATTATTTTCGTTTCAAACTTTTTAAATTGATATATATTTGAAGTTATTGAAAAATAGGAGAGTAAAGAATCTTTAAAAAAATGTCTCCATTGTCGAAATTCAAGATGAACCTACAAATTTGTTTCTAACCAGAAGCTATATAATAGAAATTTCGACTATAATAATACAAATAAATAACAAAAAAGAAATTAAACAAAATAATTATTAAAAATATTAATTATTAAATATATATATATATATATATATATATATATATATATATATATAAAAAAAA
>Ga0209700_103937_pt1 | contig 27611 bp, 14 predicted proteins | sample SiratroredBW_FD_187528 | JGI IMG/M metagenome (GOLD analysis project Ga0209700, IMG submission 187528) | Root nodule microbial communities of legume samples collected from California, USA - Siratro red BW (SPAdes) (version 2) | ecosystem: Host-associated > Plants > Roots > Nodule | place: USA... | reverse complement strand
TTTTTTTTTTTTTTTTTTTTTTTTTTTTTTTTATATTTTTTTTTTTTTTTTTTATATTTTTTTTTTTTTTTTTCCTTTCTTGCTTTCTTTTTGGTCTATTTTCTTTTCCATTTTCATGGGTTTTTTTTTGTGTTGGTTTTCGCTTTTTGTTATTTTTTTCTTTTTGGTTCTCATATAGAGGAATCAACTTATTGACCATTACCAGTACAAATTTTTTTTATATTCATCTTAGTGAAAATCCCACAATCAATCTTGTTTCACCAGTTCTTGATAACAACAATTACCATTTTTGAAATAGATATACGACCATTGTTCTTAGTGTGAAGAACAAATTGTAATTTGTTGATGGTAATGATCCAAAACCTATGAAGAACGATCTTTAGCGTAGATGTAACAACACGGTAGTTTCCTAGATCGTGCATGTTGTATCTTTACCTATTAGGAAGAGTATTTTCTGGATGGACAAGACTGAGGAGATATGGAATGATCTAAAGCTTCGGTATTTTCAAGGGGACTTGCTTCGGGTTTACAAATTTACAAATGGAGGTTTCGTCTCTCAAGCAAGGAGATCTTTTGGTGACAAACTTTTTCACAAAACTTAGAATGTGCTGCTCATGGATCTTATTCCTTCTATTTCAAACATAATTTCTTATGTGACTCAATAAGAAATACAACTTCTAGGAAACAATGTTAATACAAATCTTGATTCCAAGATTAATGTCACAACAACCAATGGTTCAAATGAAAATAATTTAAATAATTGTAAGTTTTGTGATCGTGTTGGTCATACTGAATTAGTTTGCTATTGAAAGCATGACTTTCCTATTAATCAAGACAACAAGAATACTAGAAATAAGAAGATTTGCACTTATTATGGTCGAAATGACCATATTGTAAATGTTTATTACAAAAAGTATGGGTTCCCTTTGGGACATAGATTGCACAATGGAAAGAATAATGCAATCAATAATGTTGAGACTGTAAAAGACAATAACAATGATTATATGCAAAATAACACTTTTAACAACACTGATGTTTGATTATCTTAACAACAATATTAGACTCTCATGACTCTCCTTCAACAATCTAATAACAAGATTAATTCTAGTAAAACATAAGTCAATCAAATTACTTCTTCACTTATTCAAAACTTAAGCCTTAAAGGTAAAAATAAAGGTAACTTTCATTCCATTATCAGTCTAACTAGCACCAAAAACATAAAATATTGGATCATTGACTCTGGTGCTACTCAACATGTATATTCTTCTATGTTAAATTTTTCTTCATACAAAATAATTGTTTATATTCTTGTGAATTTACCTAATGAAATCATGTTTATGCCACTCATAAAGGAATTGTAAAGGTTAGTAATAAATTCATTCTTACCATTGTTATTTTCATACTTGCTTCTCCTTATAATATCTATTCAAAATCTTTTGTTATTCATGACATCAAGACCAACAAGAATATTGGTATAGTTTGAGGCTAAGGATGTTCTATACACCCCTAATGAATGTGTTGTACAAAGTTATTGTATAAACTCTGTTGCTAAAACTCATTATGATGTTCAAAATATTTATATTTGACATGTTATATTTGGGCATTTGTCTACCAAAAGACTTGAGATTACGAAGGAACAATTTCCTTACATATCTAGTAGCAAAGATATAATTTGTAACACTTGTCATGCTATAAAAAGAAACTTGCTTTTCTTGTTAGTGATTCTTACGCTGAACAACCTTTTGATCTTATTCATGTGGATATTTGGGAACCTTGCTCTAATATTTCTTTGAATGGATATAGATACTTCTTAACCACTATAGATGATCATACTCTTTTCACCTAGATTTTTCTTATGAGACTTAAATATGAAACTAGAAATCATATCTTTAATTTTATTGCTTATACTACAAATCACTTATAGAAAAACCTTAGATGCATCAAATTAGACAATGGAATAAAGTTTAGTAAGGATGATTTTCTTAATTTTGAAGGCATTGTTTATCAAACTAGTTATTTGAAAATCCTAAACAAAATGACACTATTGAAAGGAAGCTTCAACATATATGTTACTTACACATTACTTTTCCAGTGTAATCTTGATAAACAATTTTGGTGTTATGTTATGTCACATGTTGCATATTTGATAAATTGCATTCCTATTCCTTACCTTAATAATGTTTCTCCTTTTGAAAATTATATGGTAAGCCACATGATGTTGCAAAACTGAGAGTTTTCGACTGTTTTATTATGTTGGTACTATTAATGCTCATATGAAGAAACTTGATGCAAGAGTTAATCCATGTATATTTTCAGGATTCAAAATCATACAAAAGGTTATATGGTATTTAATCTTGTCACACGAAGTATAAATGTTTCAAGAAATGTAATCTTTTATGAAAATTGTTTTCCTTATACTAAGGATCAAACTAGAGAGAATGATATATCTATTACATCCTTACCTTCTTTGCCTGTTTACAAAAGTTTTGGCCACTATGAAGTTGAAACTAATTTTGAAGATGCTTTTGACCAATCCATTGCCGAGGAATGCAATACCAATGAAGAAAACAACACACATTTTGTTTCAAAAAAATGTTATGTTCAAAGTGATTCTATTCACACCCCTTTAAAGAGAATTACACGCACAAGACAACAACTAGTGTACATGAAAAATTATCAAGTTACCATAAATTATGCTAATACCAAAAAAGGTCTAAGGTAAATATCTTATTTTAGCTTTTGTTTCATATGACAAATTAAAGTAGGTTGTTCTAACTGTTGACACCAGTAATGAATCAAAAACATATGAAGAAATTTCAAAATATGCACATTGACAAAAGGAAGTGAATGATGGGATTATTGCTCTAAAAACAATTAGATGTGGACCATCACTTCATTGCCTCAAAACAAAATTCTCATACGTTGTAAGTGGGTCTATAAAATTAAATGGAAGGCAAATGAAACCATAAACAAATACAAAGCAAGGCTAATGGCAAAGGGATATACTTAACTTGAAGGATTAGATGTCTTTGATAATTTTCTCTATAGCCAAGTTAACCACTGTAAAAACTTTACTTTGCATTGTTGTCATCAATAATTAACATCTAAAACAATTAGATGTAAACAATTCTTTTCTGCATGTTACATGAGGAATTATATATACAAGTGTCTTCCAATATGCAAGAGATCCTTCAGGTAAAGTATTTAGGTTACATTAATCTTTATATGACTTATGTCAGACTAGTAGACAATGGTATGAGAAACTTTCTAGTTTTCTCATCACACATGGATATCACCTATTTGCTGCATGCCACTCTTTATTTTTGAATTTTGCAGGTAATACCAAAACTATGATCCTTATGTATGTGTATGATATCATAAATGTTGGGGAAAACATTGTTAAGATTGAAAGAATAACTAAACTTTTCAACAAAACTTTTAAGATAAAGAATCTTGGTGAAATAACTTTCTTTCTTGGGCTGGAAGTTGCAAGAAATAAGAATGGGATTCACCTATGTCAACAAAAGTACATGCTTGATTCATTTAAAGAAACTAGAATGATGTCTTGTGCTTGTGTCTCCTCTACTATGAATCATTCTATAAAGTTTTCCTTTGCTGATGGTGAACCTTTAAGTGATTTTTCAACTTATAGGAGACTCATTGGAAAGTTGATGTAGCTTGTTAACACTAGACCTGACATTACTCAAGTCATACATCTTCTTAGTTAATATGTATAATCTCTTACCACCATTCATCACCAAGGTGCCTTATGAATTTTGCGATACCTCAAACAAGTCCTGGGGAAAGGTATATTTCTTGACGATAAGAGTGAAATTCAAGTTAAGGATTACAATTATTCTGACTGGCTGGCTGCGTTAATACTAGAAAGTCAGTTACTAGCTATATTGTCTATATGGGAAATTCATCTATATCTTAGAGATCTAAGAAGTAGAGAATTGTTTCAAGAAGCTCCTTTGAAGCAAAATATAGAGATCTTACCTCTACTATATGTGAATTGTAGTGACTCAGCTATTTTCTTAACTATATGGAGGTCAGTTAAAGCAACCTGCTCTCCTCTATTGTGACAATCAATATGCTATTAAGATTACTTTTAATCAGGCACTACATGAAAAAACTAAGCATATAGAGATAATCTTTTGTGAGAAACTCAATATTGGATTGATAAAACTGCTTCTTATTTCTTATGCTATGCAACTTGTTGACATTTTGACTAAAGCTCTTCGTCCATCTACTTTCACCATTTTGAGTTGCAAGTTGGGAATGTACAATATATACTCCCATCTTGAGAGAGGGCGATTTCAAAAGAATTTGTTTTTGTAATGTTTGTTCTTTCCTATTTCTTATTGCCTATTATAGTTTGTAACAACTTCCTGGGTATATAAAATGCATCAGTTTTATTAGAGAAACACATTTTATTTCACAAATCAATAAAACTCCGTTTTCGTGAAAAACCTTTTTCTCTTTTTTTTTTTCCTTTTCTTTATGTTGATTTAGTCTTGATTGTGCATTGGACCTTGTTATTCACTTCTTCTTTTTTTATATATTTTGTTATCCTAAACATCGAAAAGGAAGTGGAGTGCCCTGCAATATTTTTTGCATTGTTTTTCCTTGCACTAATAGCTGTTAGACGCATTACTAAGATTCTTTTTCGTGATGATGAATACCATTTTAATAAATACCATATTTTTTAGGGAATTTTCTTATGATCTTCTCATTGATACCAACTATGGTTCATGCTATTCTTGAAGTCTGACTCCTCAAGACATCTCCTTATTAGGAGTCATCCTTTATAGGTTCATGTGGGCTTCTTCTCAAAAATAAAAGAGAATAATTTTGGAATCCTCCTGTCCTTAATTTTAATAAAACAATATCCCTCAAATTATGGGATTTACGCTTTAAAATAAAGATAAAACATACATAATTAAATTTCCAGTAAATACTAAATTAAAATTAATATGACAAAATTAAAACAAGTAAATTAAATATCAAAAGTTTCTAAATTAACTCAACACTTCTTTATCAAAGGTACACAATAATAGTCCTAAACAACATTTGTCCTTCACATATAATAACAAAATTTTACCCTTCCACTTCAATAGTGGTCAAACATGTTGAACTCATTCTTCTTTGGTATATTTCTCATTGCATATGAAGCTTCCAGTAACTTTTTTACAATTATAATTCGTTATTGGTACTGAGTTTCACAATTAACACTAAAGGTAATATACTAAAACACGAGTCTTAGTACTTCATCTCTTGCATCTGTTTTATTATGAAGAAAGTTAATGTCGTTCAACTTTCCTTTCACGAGCTTCAACATTTTCATAGTTGAAATGTCTCACGAGACTATCTGTATCTTATACTTTTGAAGTCTTAATCTTAATGTAATGCTTCTATATTCATATTAAAAATTAAAATGGTTGTCATCACTAAAATATGACTACTCAAGTCACACAATTATTTTCAAATAATAACATTTTCATTAAATTTTATGTATATCTCATCCTTTTAAGAGTCCAATAAACATATATTTATCATTAATCCTTTGAAAAAAAATCCTAAATCTATTATAAATACAAAGTATAAATGAAAAATGTAGTTATATAACAATTATTATTTTATTATCAAGTTAATAATCATAAATAAAGTAACTTCATCCTCTATTTCAAGTATATTTAAGTTATTAAAATCTATTAACATTAGGACAAAGTTCCAATAATGATAAAGGCTTGCAATCAAGTCTATAACACCATAATAACAAGTTTAGTTTACAATTACAATCATTTATTTCTTGAGAAGAGTGTATATCAATTCTAATAAAGGGGTTTATATTTATTGTCCAATAGAATTAAATTTAATATATTACATATATCAATTAACAATGTTCAAAAGGTCACATTTTCTAAGCTTTTCTAATAAAAAAATAAACTAATATATTAAAATATATCAAAATCAGTTAAGGTTACCTAGTAGAAAAGTAATTAACTTTGATAAATAGAATAAAAATTTAAAAGCTTAATCTATATAAAATAAGAAAAAATATGAATTTATTACAAGAAAAAACTATTTAGACACTAATTTTAGCTACCAAATAAAATGATTGTTAATTGTGACCAAAATAACCATCAAATTAGATTTTGGTTGCTAAATAACTACAAAATAAAAGTAATGATTGAATTTAGTAACCAATTAAGTCAAAATAATTGGTATCTAATAATAGCTACCAAGGTTTTAACTACTTATACTTTTAGATTCTAAATTGATATCCAATTAAGTTAGAGACTAATTTAGAATATAATGGTATAAGTGACTAAAACCTTGGTAGTTAATTTTAGATACTATTTATCTTGACTTAATTGGTCATTAAATTTATCATTATTTTTATTTTGTAGTTATTCAGTAACAAAAATCTAATTTGGTGATTATTTTGGTCGCAATTAACAACCATTTTATTTGGTAGCTAAAATTAATTAGTGTCTAAATAACTTTTTTTCTTGTAGTGATTGTTAAAACTAGAAAATGATTTAAAAAAAATTGCAGCATCAATATTATTTAAAGTTCATTTTCTAGAATGCTATTTCAATTTATTTGCAAAAATATTCAAAATTTCATAAAACTCAAAAGGACACAAAGGCAATCTAGAGTCTAAAATGACCTTGGTTCAAATAACAAATCCAAACCTTTCCATACGAAAACCTAAATTGATTTAGAATTTTTTTCAAGACTTAAAAGTTAACACAATTATCTTTTTCTAAGTAAAATGTCCGCTCAAATTATTTTTCCTCAGTGCCCAAAAAAATTATCTTTCGATCTCTATTTTTCAAACCCAAAATAGATTCACCATTATCTTTGATCAAAACTTTAAAAGTTAAAATTAGAATATGAAACTGATAATTATCTTCAATTATATGGTTGAAAATTGTTTTATCTAGTTTTGGGATATGTACTCACATGTTGAATAAAATAAATAAAAAGTTACTCAATTTAGTCAAAACAGAAAATTGTTGTACATAAAAACGAAATAGAGGCTCACTTTGCATGTCTCGGATGAGCATCATTAATGTGAGTTTATCGCACCAAGACTCCAAAAGAAAACTTTTAGAATTTTATCTCTAGTTTCATCTAAATATAATTTTATAAAAGTCAGATTCTGAAAACAATGAGGCTTGTTCCCGCCACCACTCACTTGGTCTGGCTGTGGTTTCAATATTAAACGTTGTCTATTTTTTTTTATAAAATTTGGATTTGATCTCCTTTGAGTTTAGATCATTTCCAAAGAATTAAATAACAAAATGATGAAGAAAATATGCATATGAAATCAATATATAGTTAAGCAAGCAAAACAGAACATTGCAACAAGGGTTTTCCGCTATCCAAATTCTCATGCAAAGAAAACAACATCAATGATGGAAGTATCCATGTATGACCATGGTTGAATCTAGATAATCATGATGTGAGTCTACAACGAAGAAAACTCCCTTACCTAGTTTAGATGCACAATTTGAAAAGGATGAAAATACAAGCCGGCTCAAAGGAGCACCACTCTTCTTCCTCATTCACCTTTTATTTTTCTTGTCCTTCTTTTTATTGGGCATCCATCAACAAGATAAAGAGAGAAAATGGAGCTTTTGTCTTCTTATGTTTTATGTTGTATGGGTTGTGTAAATGGGAAGTGTTGGGTTTTGAGTGGGGTTAGGTGTCTTTAGGTGGGTGATTTTTCAAATGGAGTTTATTGTGTAAGGAAATGGAGTTAGTGAATGACACTATAGGAATTTTAGCGATACCAGATATAATTTATACATTATAATTTGACGTTGTATAATTGTAATGCAACGCAATTATAATTTTAAAATTTGAAACCAACCAATTAATTTTTTCTATAAAACTTGCTCTTTAATATATTATTAATTTAATTAACCAATTAAAACTTTATTTGTAAAGAAAATAATTACAAGAAAAACTTTGTCCTTGCCTTTGCCTTATTGATGGGTAGTTTAGACTCACGCATGCTTATCCAGTTAGGCACCATAGTATTGAATTCAGGTGAGTACTAATTGTATTGTATTTCTCGTCGATCTCATTCTCAGCCAAATTAACATAATAAATTTGACTGTTTATTTCCTCGTACATAAGAACACAAGAATCAAAATCTCTAATTATATGCTTAAAATAATTTGTATGTTGATAGTGAGCTTATCTAGAACTACGTTTACAAGGAGGAAGTGGTGGTCCACACAATCCACGATTACCCATAAAAGCTGAAACGGGAAACATGGCCTTATGTGGAGGGATCCTCCCTCTGAGTCGGTTCCTTGACACATCGAACTCTTCAAGCTTCTTCAAATTTAGGACATTCTTTGGAATATGGCCACTTAATTTGTTCTTTGAAAGATTAATCTTTGTTAACTTTTCAGCATCGCCAAGCTCTTCAGGTATCTTCCCGGAGAGTTCACTGTCCTCAAGGTCCAGAATCTCCAATTCTCTCAGTTTCCCAATTGACTTTGGTATAGATCCTCCCAACGGGTTCTGTGACAATGCAAGAGATACGATTGAACTCATGGAGGCCTTTTGTCCAATGTTCTCGTCAATGGGACCACAAAACTTGTTGTTAGATAGGTCGAGGGAGTTGAAATGGCCTAGTGAAAATTGAACCTCTTTCTCAAACACCACTCTTAGGGACCCTGTGAGCTTATTGGAATGAAGGTCAAGGTCCATCAGAGAAGAAAGGCCCTTGAATGCCACTGGGATTGACCCACGAAACTCGTTGTTTGACAGGTTCAGGAAGGAGAGGCGAGTCATGTTTCCAATCCACCACGGCAATTTCCCCGTTAATGCATTGCTTGACAAATCAAGGGTTGACACTGATGAATATGCAAGCCACTTTGGAAGTTGGCCTTTGATCCCCGTCTTGGCCAATTTCAACTGAAAAATTCTCAACTTGGAAACCCACCTGGGTACTTTGGCTAGTCCTAAGGGGTTGAATGACAAATCTAAAGTTTGCAAACTCTGTAGTTTAGCAAGTTGAGGGGGAAGAAGACCAGAAAGTTGGTTTCTTGACAAATCCAGTGTTTGCAGGTTGATCAAATTGCCAAAGGAAGGTGGAATTTTGCCACAGAATTCGTTGTTTGCGAGAAATAAATCAGTTAAACTAGCTAGATGGCCAATGGTGGAAGGTAACTTCCCAGTGAGTTTATTGTTCTCGAGGATTACCCTTTGCACATTGCCGAGTTTTCCAATGGAATAAGGCAAAACGCCTGTTAGCTTGTTCGCTGCTAAACTGCAAAACTTCAGAGAACTTAAATCCCCGATGGCAAAAGGGAGGTTTCCTGATAAATTATTATGCATCAGATCAAGAAAAACCAATTGTGAAAGTCTCCCAATTGACTCTGGGATTCTTCCACCAATCTGATTATAAGAGAAATCCAAGTCCTTGAGGTTTACAAGATTTCCAATGCTAGAAGGAATGCTTCCATGAAAATTGTTTTGATGAAGGTCAAGCCTAGTGAGAAATGCCATTCTTCCAATGGAAGCAGGAATCCGCCCAGAAAGCTTGTTCCCAGATAGACCAAGTTCTGAAAGAGACTTCAAGGAGGCAAAGACAGAAAAAGGAACCTTACCAAACAATCGGTTGTTATCGAGGTACAAGCTCTGAAGCCGTGAAAGCTTTTCAAAAGATGCTGGTACACCACCTGAGAACTCATTTGTATAGAGAAAAAGTTTTCTCATGTGGGATAACTGACCGAGTTCTGGAGGTATTGGACCATGCAACCGCTTCAGATTGCTAAGGTCCAAAACTTGCAAACTAGACAAGTTTCCAAGATAAGGTGATAGTGTTCCTGACATGTAAGTTTCTAGAGGGATGCCATCATCGTCGAACACAACGCCTATTCTAGTAAGGTTGATGACCCTGCCAGTGGAACCACATGCGATGCCTTCCCAATTGTGGCAGCAGTCAGAGGAAGGTGACCACGAATCTAGCTGCTTTGAAGGGTCAGAGACGATCCTGCTCTTGAATTCTAGTAATGCTTCTTTGTCCACCACGTGACATGGCTCCGAAATTGAGGTAAGAGATGAGAAAATGAGAAGGAAAATTATGGCTACCATAGTTCAGAATTATGAATAGGTAGTACTTGGCTGAGACAGCTTAAGACTTCGTATTTGGTTGGTTTATGTGTGGAATAGGGAGCGTGATATTTTCTACAGAGAAGTAAAGTTCACATGCTATTCAATTTATTGGAGATATTTGAAAAGCAAGAATTATTGATGCTTTGCATGCAGCATTTTGAAGACAGCCATGTGCCTCTAACGGTCACTTGGATTTCCCCTGACGTAGCTCCTTGGAAGCTAGTGGCTTTGGTTCATCAGAAAAACTGTGAAAGAAGAGAGAATGACCCATTGGGATTCTCCCTGCTCAGAAAATTCTTTTATTATAATGATTTTACAATTATATATCCCATCACTGTAAGCAATTTTGATGTTTCAAAGGCTGTGACTCCTTAGTGGAAAATGACTGGGATACTAACATTTAGCAACTAATGATATTCACTACTATAAAGAGACCCTTGTATGTTTAATTGGATCTCGCACATGCATGTCACTTACAAATCCAATATTTATTGGAGGATAATACTTTCACACACAGATCAGTAGATTACTTTCAATACCAAAAAATAATATTATTTTATTAAAATATAATATTTTATTATAAAAACCAGGAATGAGATGGTGTAATTTTACTAATAGTGTCATAGTAGATTTATTCATATTTATTTCTATATATAAATTAAGTTATGATATGTAATTTTAAAAATTATTTTACCAATTGTACGTGCAATGAAAAGGATTTTAAAAATAGGATTGACTCAAGGTCGATGTAAAAGCCTCAAAAAATTTAATATTAATATATTATTATAAGATTAAAAATATTTATTTTTAAAATTAAACTTAAAAATAAATTTTAATTAAAATTTTAAAATATCTTAAGTAACTTTAAGTTTACATAGGTATTATAAATATTTTTTAATGACTTTAAATTTAAATTTGTAATAAATATTATTTAATAAATAATATTTTTTAAACTTTCTTATAATAAATTAATTGTATTTCTTTCAAAAAAAAAAAGAATTGAATCCTAAATATTAAAATTTTTAATTTTCTATCTCTTTCTACCATTCTATTATATTGACATCATTTATTTATATGTCTTTTCATTCTCTAATTATATTATCCAATTTCAAATTTGTTTTATCATTCTATAGACTTGGAGTTGTAGATTGAGGAATTAGAGTTTGTGTTTCTATTTGCTCTCTTCTAGTATATCCATAATAGGTAAAAATAATATCAGATTGATGAATTGATCTCAAAATAATTTTTTTTCTTTATTATTTATTAATTTTAAAATAATTTGTGCAGATTCAAGGAATAGCATTATAAATTTAGAATTTATAAATTATATTTTAAGGCTTACCAAAGGACAAGAATAAAAGATAGAAGGAGATTTGAGACTTGATATAAGATACTACCATCAAGTTCATTGTTTTTGACAATCAGGTTTTATTTTTGTAACTTAGTCTTTTGTATACTTATAATGTTATATATATATATATATATATATATATATATATATATATATATATATATATATTTTTATATATATATATATATATATATATATATATATATATATATATATATATATATATATATATATATATTAATTTTTAAATTTATATAAAAATATACAAATATATCAACTCGAAGATATATATTAGGTTATTCAAAACTTAAAAAAAAAATAGAAGAGTTAAATTTTTTTTTAAATCACAAAAATGGGCTATAAATAAATTCATAAAAATAAACAAAAGGAAAATGAATTAAAAAATGTAGGTGAGTGTTCTTTGAATGCCTAAATCTTGAAAAATATTTGAAACTATTGGGAATTTGCTTTTGAAACTGCATATTGATTTGTTTTTGTTTCTAAATATGTATTTAATTAGAATATTTGCTCTTAATTGTTAGAATATTCACTCTTAATTATTTCATAGACGTTAAGATTTCAATTTGTTATAACTGCTCTTTAAGAGGAGTAATTTCAGTCAGATATTTTTTCTTTCTGCAAGCATTATAAATGTAAGCTATTGATGACTCAGAAAGAAGAGAAGAAATAACAATGTTTTCTCTTCATACATATCTCCTCCTATTATGTAAACACAACAATTGGTATCAGAGCTCCTGGTTCTTAAGGGCCTGTGTGTGAGACCACGAGGAAAAAAAACAAAAGAGGAAAACCAGTGAGGAACCTTTTTGAGAAAAACAAAAACTTCAACCATAGCCGGAAACTTCATGGCAGAACCTCCGGTTTGCTCTGGAGAAAACTATCAAATATGGTCTGTCAAAATGAAGTCTTATCTAGAAGCAAGTGGTTTGTAGGATGTTGTGATGTCTGAAATCCAACCGCTACAAGAAGATCCAACTGTAGCTCAAATCAAAATTTACAATGATGAAGTAATAAGAAGAGTGAAGGCCAAGACCTGTATTCACTCTGCTGTTTCTGATGTTGTATTCACTAGAATTATGTCCTGTGAAACTGCTAAAGAAGCTTGGAACACTCTCCAAGAGGCGTTTCAAGAGAATGAAAGAACTCGACAAATGCAAGTTCTCAATCTCATAAGAGAATTTGAGATGTTGAGAATGAAAGAGGCCGAGACCATCAAAGAATATTTTGATAGGCTCTTGGCAATGGTCAACAAAATCCAACTATTACATGAATATTTACTTGATAAAAGGATCATAGAAAAAGTGTTGGTGAGTCTTCCAGAAAGGTTTGAAGCAAAGATCTCATCGCTTGAAGATTTAAGAGATCTAACAATGATTTCACTAGCCGAGTTAATGAACTCTCTGCAAACCCAAGAACAGAGAAGATTGTTGAGAAAAGAGTTGTTGAGAGAAGAGTCGAATACTGTTGAAGGAGTTTTTCTAGCAAGGTCACATTCGAGTTACAAAACAAAGAAGAAAGGCAAGAAAAATGAGAAGAAAAGTGATGAGGATGACAATGACGAGAAGAAGATGTACTTAGCATGTCAACACTGCAAAAAAAAAAAAAAACTAATCATCCACATTGAAAATGCTGGTGGAAACCAGATGTGATGTGTAGATCTTGCAATCAAAAGGGTCAAATAGAGAAGGTATGCAAAAGAAAGCAATAAGAGGTGCAAATTGCTCAAGAGACTGATGTCGAGAAGGAGGAGCTTCTTTTCGTGGCGACTTTCTTTGCTAGTGACATCACTAATGAAACATGGATGATTGATAATGGATGCACTCATCACATGATACATGATAAAGACATGTCATGACACATGATAAAGACATGCTTGTAAAGCTGGACAGAACCCACTCTTCGAAATTCAGAATTGGGAATGGAGACTATATTGAGGTCAAAGGCATAGGTGATATTGCCATTAATGCTGACTCAGGTACAAAAATAATCTCTGATGTTCTATATGTTCCTGAAATTAATCAAAATCTGCTAAGTGTTGGGCATCTTTTAGAGAAAGGCTATGTTGTTTTGTTCAAAGATAAAACTTGTGAAGTCTTTGATACAACTGACATTAAATTGATGTCAATAAAGATGAAAGGCAAAAGCTTCTCGGTAAACTTGCAAACAAATCTTGCTTACTCTTCTGCAGTTAATTCGGGACAGATTGAGCATAAAAGGAACCAGTCTAGGAAGCCTGTAATAGAAAATCATGGGAAGCTAGTAGTGAAAACTCATGGATTGGATTCTCGTGATGATGTTAAAGTTTCTAAAGAATTGATTGTGAAAGCGATTAAATGCCTTGATGTTGTTCCAAAAATAACTGAGCAAGAAGGTTCTGATGAAAATGTGGATGATCATCCTGTAAGAGGAAATAGATCCCTCTTTGACATATATCAAAGATGTAATATGAATAATCTTGAACGTGCTGACCATGAGGAAGCTCTCAATCAACTAAAGTGGAAAAAAGATGAGGAGGAAGAATTATATATGATTGAGAAGAACAACACTCTTGTTGACATACCTCGAGATAGAAAGTAATTGTTATATATGATGGTTCAATTAACAAAAATAAAGCAAAGTTTGTTGGGTATTCTGATATTGATTAGGGTGGTTCCTTAGAAGATATGAAGAGTACTTCAGTATATTCAAAACTTAAAACCATTTGTTTACCAAGTCACTACTAGTCAGTAAGTTTGAATTCATAAGAAAGAAGATTGGAGTTACAGTTTTAAAATCAAGGAAGAGTGTTGGGAATTTGCTTTTGAAACTGCACATTAATTTGTTTCCATTCTGAATATGTCTTTAATTAGAATATTTGCTCTTAATTGTTAGAATATTCGCTCTTAATTATTTCATAGACGTTCATATTTCAATTTGTTATAACTGCTCCTAAACTTTAAAAGGAGTAATTTCAGTCAGATATTTTTCCTTTCTGTAAGCTTTATAAATGTAAGCTATTGATGACTCAGAAAGAAGAGAAGAAATAACAATATTTTCTCTTCATACATATCTTCTCCTATTTTGTAAACACAACATAAACATGATAATTTATCGCATCTAGATGACTTAAATTTATTTTCAGTTTAAATATCTTAAAGAAGATTATAATATTGAAAAATGATAAATCAATTGACATTCTTAATTATATAAAAAGAATAATTTTTTTTCTAAATAGATATATAATATATAGAATAATTTTAACAATTTCAGTATCATTATAACTTGTTTCAGTTGAAAGAAGTTTTTCAAAACTTAAACCAATAAAATCTTATTTAAAATCAATAATGTCTCAACAAAATTAACTTTATTGTCTACAGAAAAAAAAAGTTAAATAAAATTAATTATGATAATTTAATAAATAATTACATAAAAAAATTCAAAAAATAAATTTTAGATAAAAATCTTATAATTTTAATTATTTTATAAATTTAAAGAAGACTTTACTTTTTAAATTTGCTTTAGGCACTTAAGCCTCGAGTCACCTTTGTTTAAAAGTATGGAAAGTTACATTTCTACGCTAACCCCATGGGTAATTTTTAAAACCCAAATTATGTTTTATGTTGTACTATATATAATGTAAACTATAAGATATGTTTTATAGTAAATTATGAATATTCTCTTTGATGTGTATTTTTAAAATCACTTTTAGTTTTCAAAGAGCAATTAAAGAAGGTTCTCAAATAATTGATGTAAATCATACAGTTTTATTTTTTTGAATAAATGCAAAGCATATTGTGGAATGTGGAAATAAGGGAGAACTTGAACGACATGAAAATAGAACAAAAAGATGAGAATATATCTCTTAGCTGTTCATATTTTTGGATTTTAAAATTATTGTTTTGGAAATAGTTTTCGAAACCTAACAGATGTTTTGGATTAAAAAGTTAAACAGTTTTGAATTATTTTAAAATAGCTTTTTAAGATCAAACAATGAAAAGAGAGACAGACATGTCCTAAGTACGTCACTATAGTTTTTTCTATACAAATAATCACATTATATTTGTTATCTTTATTTATTTTTCTTTTATACCAACAATAATTAACTTGTGTATGTACATTTTGACACTACAATAAAATAAAAATGAATTAAACAAAATAACATTAAAATATTTTTTTCATTCGTCTATGAAGTTTCAATTTTTATATGTTAGATTTTAATTCTATTTATATATTGTTTGAATAATTACATTTATATAATTAAAACATATATAATCATAATTAAAAAATATATGTTTAAATTTTGTTTAATATCATTTTCTAATCGATTTTAAAATTCATATAAAAACTTTAAAATAACCAATTTAAAATAGATTTATTGTAATAATAATTAGTTTTTATCATATGTTTAAATTTTGACAAACAAATGCTAGAATAACTAACGAAATGAGATTAATATCATGCCAGTTTCATAAAATAGAAAAAGATTATTGATACTTAACATGAAGTCTTGATTCATGTATATATAGAAGTAAGATAGGAAGACACATCAATAATTAATGTTATTGATAATATGATTCTAAAGAAACCATAGCAACAAAATAGATGTGTAATTAATGTGACTATTTCTTAGATGTGCCTAGAGAATTTTACTGTAAGTTTAATAACTCAATAAAGGACATGTTTGAATAGGGAAGGAATAAAGTATGGTTTGATGAAAATGTTAACTCTAAAGTTAGAAATAGAGAAAAAAAATAGACTTTTAAAAGATAAATGGTGTGAACCAGTACCTCTTTTACATAAGTTTCTTAAAGTTTATGTCAATTTAGATAAAAAAATCCTAACACTAGAGGAGACAAGTTCATAAGTAGAGAAAAAGTGAAAGTGAAAATTATAATAGAGAAGATTGTGGTTTGAGTGAGAAAAACCATAACCAAAAAATTTATTTTTTTAAAAATAAATAAAAATTTAATTTAATTAATACTCATTACATCACCTAATTTAAATAAATAAAAAGACTATATAAAACTTAAAACAAATAAAAGTTTTAAAAACTTTATCTTATATCTTAACAAATTAAGTATCATTTAACATGTTATATCTTATATTCATTTATATTTTATGTTTCAACTATCATATTTTATACTTTAACTATCATTCATTTACATTTTATTATTTAATTATCATTTATTTATATTTATGATTCAACATTCAATTAAATTTCAAAAATTATGATAAAAAATTATTTATTTATTTTATCAAATTACAATCTTACATCTATTTTGTTTATTTTTATCTTTTTTCATTATTTTTATATCTTACTAATATAATAATAATATTGTTATTTCATATTATATTTCTAAACTTTATTATTTTTTAAATTCAATTTACTTTTAATTTTATTTTTTTCTTTTTTGTCATGACTACTTTTAAAATAAAAAAAATAATCAAGATAGTGTGAGCCTAACATCGGCTAAGCCGTCACATTATTATTATTATTTTTTGTGTAAGCCAGGCCGACTCAAAGCTTAGCGTGATCATGTCACGGTAATAAATTTTTGTAATTTTTTTTTATAAGCTAGGCCGACGCAAGTTTTTTAAAAAAATTTAAATAAATTTTACATAAATCTAACCGACGCTATTTGAGTCGATCCTTTAATTTACACAAATATTTTAACGTTAAAGTGACATTTTTTTTAGTGTAACCAAAACGTTATATATTTTATTTATAAATATAAATAAAATATATAATCACTTTAAAAAAATTTGAAACAAAATTAAAACATGTTGATTTAAGAATGTATTAAGAACCATCTTATCTTTCTTTACAAGTTTTTAAGGCCCATTTCATTTCAGTTAAGAAAATATTTTTATTTGATAATAATGTTTTCAACATAATTTTTTATTATTCATTTTTTTAAATGAGAATGTTATAAACAGGTGAATTTATAAAAGATGACATGTTAATAAGAATTTTCTAAATATGTATATATTGAATTTTTTCAGTAGTCTTTTTCTTAATTCAATTTTATAGTAATTATTTTTTCTTTAATTTTTATGTCTAAAAATATAGAAGACTTTTTAAAAAAATATCAAAATTGTGAAAGTTCAAAATTTTGATATCTAATTGAATATAATTTTTTTTATAAATTATAGAATTATAAAATTTACAACATTATTTTAAATAAATATAAATATAAATAATATGATATATTAAAAATTCACATTATATATTTAAATTTTAAATATATTTAATATTACAAACGTTTTAGAAGTATATATATTTACTATGATTAAGTATTTGGAAACTAAAGTTTAAGAAAAAGACAGTCAAGTGGGAAAATAAAACAATAATAACACTATATAAGCATCATTTTAAGTAAATAAAACTTAAAAACGTCATATTATCATAAATTTATTCTTATTCTAAAAAGTCGATAAATATAAATATAATTTTTTTTACCAAAACTCTAGTTTTCTCATTTGTTATTGAGGCACTCTTGCTTTCTTTTGCCATCAAAGACCCTTTTATCAAACTTTTACATCTTTATGCAAGGTGAGGGAGAGAGATGAATGGTCTCTCTTTTAAACTTGTATATTTTTATTGCATGTATTATTTCTTTACTAACTCTTGATATTTTTTATCTGTAGATTGTTTTTTTATAAATTTAAAAATGTTATTCTACCTAATTTTACTTTTGAAAAATATTTGAGAGTAACGGAAGACTTTGTCAAAAAAAAATTTAAAAATAAGCTAGAACACAAAATTATAAATTTTTCAACTTAGACTTTGAATGAATATAAGTTAGAAAAGAAATCCATAACTTACATTCTACTAAGACTAATATTTTTAGAAATGTGACTTAAAATTCTTTAGTTTAAGCTTTTGAAATGCTCAAAAGTGTTTTTAAATGAAGGAGTTATGAATTTTAGAAATTGATACTCATATTCTACAATTCTAGATAAATAATCATTTAGTGAGAAATCTCTTGAATATGATTATAGATTGTTCAACTAAGTTCTTTCTAAAGATATATAATTTTTTAATTTTGTTTTCTATTTTTTATGATTTTTTAAGGTGTTTAATATGACAAGCTATAGACAATGTCAACCTTTACTTTGTTTATTTATTTATTTTCCGGATTTTACTCATTCAAATGACTTGAAACTAACTTTACCGAAAATTAGACTTAAAAATATTGTACTTAGACTAATCAATTGAAAATATTTTAAAATATATAATTTATGATTTTTAGAAGTTGGTACTTTAGTTTTGAAAATTTTAAATGAGAAAATTCTGATTTTTTTTTTAATTTTATGTTTTAATTGGTAAGTAATTTTCAAAATATTAATTACATATTATGACATTGATTTCTTAATATTTCCAAAATTTTTGTTTCAAATAAAAAAAGTTCATAATCAAAATATAAAAATTTCATAAAAAAAAGTGATTTCGTCTAATGTACATCCTATTTGAAATAAAACATTTTATATATTTATATAAATAGTCTACTTTAAGTCTCAAATCCTAAACTTTAATTTAATTTATATTTAAAAAAAATGTAAAGTTGGTTTAAATAATGCAGGTGCAGTAAAAAAAAACTTCAATTTTAAATTTTATGTTTTTTAAAATATCTTATATTTTATTTAAGTATTTTAATTAATTAATATTCTCTTCTTATTTTTTCAAAACTAGTAAAATTAGTATTCTTTTAATTTTCTTTATTCTCTTTTATGTATTGTGATTGATAGTTTAGTTATTCATTATTTTTTTATGAGTAAATCTTCTAATCCTAAGAGGATTGGAAGATGGAAGTTCAAAAAAACTATTTTTAGAAATACTATATACATGTAATTAAAAAATTTTAATACACACACACACACATATATATATATATATATATATATATATATATCGTTTTTCTAGCATGAAAATTAAAAATAGCAAAAGTAGAATAAGAATGATTGTATTATTGAAAATGTTTTGTAAAACTTAAACTTTTCTATAAAATGTTTTTAAGACAAGTGAATTAAGATAAAAGACATGTGTTTTCATAATTATTTGTTTTTACAGTTAAGATTAACTGCAGTTCTTAATAAATATATCAGTTTTACTATAAATTAGAATGTTTAGATTATTACTTTTATAAGTTACTTTTAATTCTATTGAAGTAGTGTTTCACTTGTTTTTGTAAGCAATGTATCTAGGTATCCTTTTGTTGAGAAGAGAGAAATCCAAAAGGCAAATGATGAATTTTGTGTGTAGGCCACAATAAGACTATTCAAATTATAAGGAAGAAAACATAATTATAGAATATTTAATTACTCTATTTGGAATAATAACATAATATAACATTAATCTAGTCGATTCTAATATCACCAATTACTATATTCATAGGATTCTAACATATATACAGGATTTTAATAGGACCCAGTGAATGTATATGCTACTATAGGAATTGATCAAAGCTAGATGATATTTTCTGGAGTATGACTTTTTCTCTAACATTCAACTTCAAAATCATATTACTTCCTTTCATGTTGAAACATATATAAGTCTAGCTTTTTACAAATGTCATCCACACTATCTCTCGATTAACTTAGTGAACATGTCAGCTAATTAGTTGTAGGAACAGACAAAGTATATAATTAATGACAAACCATCACACATTGATTTTTGGTGCAGGTGTGAGAAGATGATGTGTTGAGCAGTTGATGAGACATGGTGGCAGTGGGTCGTGAGTCGGGAATGTAGTGGTTGCCAGAACAAGATAGCTCTAAATTATAAGGTTGCATGAGTGGTTAAAGAAGGCCACAGTTGTTGAAGAGAAAAATATGATCAATGGCACATGACTGTTGAAGAGCGAATATTGGTTGGAGAGACAAGCACCCGTCGGAGACAAAAAATTATTAGAAGGCACGGTGACTGCTGAAGAGCAGAAATGCTCGGAGGGTATGGTGATTGCTAAAGAGCAAAAACACTACTTGGAAAACACAACAATTATCAAAAAGTCAAAAAGTGTGTGCTCAATATAATGGCAATTGCTAGATAACAAAAAATGTTTAGAGACCGCAACAAATATTGTGGACCAATATACTCAAAGGGCATGATAACTGTCACATGGCTCAACAACTATGGGAGAACAAAAATTGTAGACGGAACAACAATAACTATTGGAAAACAAAAATGATAAGAGTAACAATCATCGACCTCCTCCTTTTCTTTCTATCCGGTCCCTTCTTAAACTAATTTTTGCATATATCATGACATGTATTAGTCTCCCTTTATAGTCTTTATTCATTTTATTATCACTAAGTATATCTCATTAATATCATGATTAGTAAAGAATTTTAAACACCAAGGGTGATCACCCAAAATATGAAAGAGTATACTTACATGGACTTTAACATCGTTGTTCATGTTATGAGTTAAGCATAAAATCATTAGAAATGTTTGTCAGCACAAACATCATTTTTTTTCCAAAGTTAAGTTACTACTAAAATATTTTTATATGTTCTTTTGAGATTTTTTCAAAGTTAAGTTAATACTAAAATATTTATATATTTTTTCATAATTTTGTCGATACTCAACTTAACCATGTTGTGAAAATATACATTTCTTACTTTAATATTGATTGTATTGCTTTAACGCTACGACATCATCATAATTGAGATTATATTGTTTCAGTCGTCGCTATGACATTATTGTTTTATTAGCACTATGGTGTTATTGTCTGGACCAATACTAATCATTTTGACCGTCACTATAACGCTAATCATTTTGACCATCGCTACATGCTCATATTTTAGTTGTCACTACGCCACTAATCATTTGACCGGCACTACAGTACTTATATTTTAACCATCACTACGACGCTAATAATTTGATTGTCACTGTGGCGCTATTGTTTTCGTCACCCCTGTGAGTTTATCACATAATTGTGATTTTACCTGCGTGCCCAAAAAGAATGATTAACAATGCAAGACGTACCTTTATTATAGGTTGATAAATAACCTTTATTTTGAATCTTGCATTTGAATCTCTTATTATAGTAATCTATATTGAAATAATGTGTATCTCACTAGATAATCTATATATGTTTAACTATGTGTGCTCTAACACCTTATATAGTTATCTCATTTTGAATTTTTATTCTCTAGACATACTCAATCTAAAGTACACAAATTTCATCAATCAAATTTTCACCACTTACAAGCCTCAATTTTATCATTGGTGGTTCCTTACCTTGAATGGAGAAATATCATGGCTCAAGAAATTAAGACTTTAGAAGATGACGATACTTGGTCTTTAGTCATTTTACCAGAAGGCAAACATTGCATAGGGTGCAAATGAGCTTTTAAATTGAAATTCAATGTTGATATATAGAAAGCTTGGTTGGTAGCTAAAGACTACACACAACAAACTAGGATTGATTTCTGAGATACTTTCTCACCAATGGCTACACTTAGTTTTTTAAGGGTCTTATTAGTCATTGTTGTTGCAAAAAATTTGAAACCTACAACAATTAGTATCAATATTGCATTCTTAAATGATGAGTTATTTGAGGAAATATATATGAATAGTTCTAGGATTACAAAACAATAATAGAATGATTAGTTTGCAAGTTGAATAAATTTATATATAGACTAAGACAAACCTCTAGATAATGGTTTTGTAAGTTCTCTTCCACCTTATTGCAACATGGTTTTACAAAGTCCAAAAATGATTACTCTTTATTTACTCATGGTTTTCGGTTCTTCATTATGTATTTTGTTGGTATGTGTGGACAAGATCATCTTAACAAGTTCTGATTCTTCTTGTATTGATAAGGTACAATTGACATTGAGTTCTTTGTTCAAACTAAATAGTCTTGATACTTTTCAATACTTCTTAGGCTTGGAAATCGTCAAACCCAACAAAGGTGTCTCCTTGAGTAAGAAAAAAATATACTTGATTTTTATTTGGTGATATTGGTTTTTTAGGTAATAAACCAATTACATTACCTATGGATCCTAATTTAAAACCTAGTCTCAATGATGGTGACTCAATTGAGGATCCCTTTATGTATAGAAAAACTTACATATTTGATCATTTTCAGACCAAACATTACTTTTGCAATTCACAAACTTAGTTAGTATTAGCAAAATTCATTAACCACACATTTAGCTGCAGTCCATTACCTGTTATAGTATTTAAAGCCCATTTAAGTCTGTTTGGGCCTCCAACCATCTGTCTGGCCCGAATTCAATCCTGAAGAGATCACTCTAGAGAACATGGTGAATCAAGGAAAAGCCCTCTAAATTGTATAAATTGTTTAGAATAGTTTAGAATAATTTGGGCCTTGTATTTAGGCCAAGCAGAATAGATTTGGGCTTTGTACTCTAGGTCATGTACTATAAGATTTTGGGCTTTGAAACATATAAAAATGTTGGACGTCCACCTAAAGCAATCTAGACAATAAGTCACTCAAGATACATGAGAGCATGCACCACATGGAAGCTAGAGTATCTAATGCTGCATGACAACCTCACATTTGAGAGGATTGAAGCTTGGGAAGCAAGCTACTTTGCCACATGTCATCATTTAAGTGGATAGTATTTTGAAGCTTGTTCCACAAGCTACCTCCTTGTCACATGTCATCACCTAAGTGAAGAGTATTTTGAAACTTGCTCACAAGCTATTCTTGCCACATTTCATCTGTGATGAGTGGAGAGTTTTTATGAAGCTTCTTATACAAGCTAGGACGTCCAAGACTCTATAAATAGAAGTGTTCAACTATATGTAAAAGTAACTTGGAATTGGTAATGAAATATTATCCATTTTTTGTTGTTTTACGTGTTTCTGAGTTTTCCCTAGATTAGTCTTCTTCTAGAGTTAACCTAAACTCTTTCCTAGTGAGTTGACTTAACTTCTCACTCTTACAAATTTCTAATTCCATATAAATTCATTAAACTTCTCTAAATTCTAAGAATACTTCCACTCATCAAAACTCTTTCACCATTCATCCAAAATAAAAAATCATAAAAATGATAATTAAAAAAATAACATTTTTCATCATAAAAGGTCCAAAACATATAAATACGATTCTCACTTTATTAGTGAACTTGTTAAAAAATAACTTTTAACTCTCATTCATGTCCATAAACATCAAGTAATTGATATATTCACAAAGACAATTTATACTACTCTCTTCGATTATTTTATAAACAAATTGGGAATCATAAATATTTATTGTCCAACTTAAAAAGATATTAGAATAAATATAATTAGATATTATAAATATTATATATATAAGTTATTTGATTTTTAGATATTATAATCTATTATTTAGTTTTTAGATATTATAAATATTATATATAATCAATTATTTTATTTTTTTTAGTATATCTGTTACTTTAACTCCTATAAAAACCCAAAATCATAAATAATATATTTGATTTAATAAATTATTTATATTTTCTTCTCTTTAACTGAGGGTGCGAGTCTAGAAAAAAGAAAGTTTGGAGGGGCTACTGCTCGAATTACAGGGTGGTTGCGTTGAGCCAAAATGGATCTGGTGACTGCCAGATTATCACTCAATAAGGCGATGCCAGCTGTGGAGTTCACTGGTCGGAAAAAGCTTGCTGAGAAGGTACCAGTGCTGAACAATGAAGAAAAATTGAAAAATAACAGAAAATCAAAATCGGACATGGTTCCTAAAATGTTTACACCTATGAATAATGAACCGACAATGAAAACACAGATTAGGATTCTCTTCTGGTTAGGCTTCGATACATTGTTGAGAAGAGAAAATTTGAGAAGACATATACCTAATTAGATTAAGGACACATATTTTAATATGCAATCACTACTTTTTAAATTTGACTTAGCACGTGATGCTGATATTTAGGTTACTTCAAACTTTACTAAAAGAAAAATAAAGTTATACCCTCACAATATAAAATAATTTTACATTGTTATTTAATTATATGTTTGGATGAACTTTCTACAAGTTCCATATAAGAGAACAAAATAAGAAAAAAATTGAATGATGTATGAGTTAATTTATAAAAGTTTTCTTATATAATTTCTTCATTTTTTTTATTTTTATCTTAGACATAATTTAATTTTAGCTTATGGAAAAAATGAATTATTATTTTTTCTTTAAAATAATTCATAAAGGAACTATTTACCCGTCCCCACCCACCCTTTTTTTGTCTCTCTTTAAACTAGGGAGGCCAAGGAATCATTTATAATTAGGCATAACCCAGAGAAAATTAATCCCAAACTACTATTTGGGCTTTGGTCCAAATTAAAATCTGGAAACACTATCAGACACTTAGCCCAAAATAGAGCCCACCACAATCTGACAGTGGGCCAGACCACTCCATTACTTTGGGCATGCCCCGAACGTGCATGTCTCTGTCTGACACAGTCACATGCTTACAACGTTCGAGTGTCATAAAAGACACAAAATCTTGCAGCCTACGACTTCCATCTTAAACATGAACCTAAAAATCAAGACAGAGAACACACCCTTTTCGTAATCTCCTTCCTCACTCGCTTAATTCCCTTTCAAGAGATCACCATTCTTTTTATATTTAACTCGAGATTCTCTACCATTAAGTCACCTTTTTTATTTTATTAATAAACACTCGAAAGCGGAAAAACGATATCTTTCTCCTGATCATATTTTAAAGAGGAAGGCTCGAGTACACCTTTGATTAATTTTCTTACTATTTGTCATTTCGTAAAATTTAGTGCATATTTACATATTTAGATGACATTAAACAGAACCTAAAATGCCTTTTTAAACATAATCTTCTCTCACTTGCTTCAAATTTTACTTGATTGCCTTTTCAGTTTTTAAAATTAGAATCATTTTGTGAATTTATCCCTAACGTTTTTTCTGCTTTATGAATTTGAATCTTATTGTTTTAATTATATAATTTTACGTTATCTTCTTAGTTCAAGATTCAATATTTATCAACAATATTAACATCATCATTGATATGAATAACTGAATAAGTTGTCACAGTATAAAATAGTGACAGAACATTATTTTTGTCAAATATTGAAAATAATATATTACTGTCCTAATTTTAAAGAAACATATATAATTATCAATTACTAAAATTTATATTTATTTTGAAATCTATTAACAAAATATCTATTTATTGTTCTTAAAAATACATATTTGTGAAGGTATTGATAATATAAAGACTTATTCTTACACTATAAATAATTGTATTAAATATAACTACTATTTAAAACACTTAATTTTATACATTATTTGTGATAAAATAAAATGTATAATATTATTAATTAAAATTAACGAATTCAATAAGGTGCAAGTTTGGATGAAATAGATTATTTAGTTCACCACGGTGTTAACTAGATAAAAATGACCTAATTAAAACAAGAGAAATGAAATTTTTAGAACATTTGGAGGAAGAAAGTGGAAAGAGTTATAGGGTGTAAGAAATGAAGAAAGAAGAGAAGAGAGAATAGAAAGATGAGATATGAAAATGCACGTGAAAGGCATAATCTAGGGAATGAATAGGCTAAATCTCTTACATTCTTGAAAAGACTTTTGTTCCCCTCCCTGACAAAAGAAGAAAATAAGAGGACACCTATCCAAGCAATTATCCACAAGCCTAACCATGGCAGAACCCGGTTCAAGCGCCATTAGAGGACTCGGAATAGCTCCGAACAAGTAATTGCCTCCCAACAGAAGCCTCTCGAACGGAGCCATCCCAGCCTCCGGGAAAACCGTCTTCAACGCGTACTGGGTCGGAATCATTCCCACGAACTTGTTGTTCTCCAACGACAAAGACGAGAGCTTCGGCATCAACGCCAGGAACAACGGCAGAAACCCCCCAAGCTCGTTGTCACTCAGATCAACGGCTATAACCCCACTTCGCATTTCCAAAGCGTAAGAAGGCGATTCCACGTGCGAGAACTCGTTGAAAGAGAGCGTCACTTGCTGCAGCGAGGGAAGCTCGAACAGCGCAAACGGAACGCCGCCGCTGAACCTGTTGGCACTCAAATCCACCACTTGCAAGGAGTTCAAGTTCCTCAGAGATTCGGGCTCCAACGCGCCGCTCAAGCTGTTGTTCCGCATTGAAATCTGAACGAGAGATTCCGGCAACGCGGAGGGGAACCCTCCGGTGAAAAGATTGAAGCTGAGGTCCAAGTAGTAAAGATTCTTCAGAGAGCTCAAACTGGGAACGACGCCATTTAGCTGGTTGGACTGCATTTCGAGGCGTTTAAGGTTGGTGAGGCCGTTAAAACTAACGGGGATGGGTCCTTGGAGGTTGTTGTTGTCGAGGTAAAGCTCTTGGAGGTTTGAGAGGGAGAATAAGGAAGAGGGTATGGTTCCGGTGAGGGAGTTTCTCGATAAACCGAGTCGAGTTAACCGAGTGAGATTGGAGAATGACTCGGGGATTTGGCCCGAGAAGAAGTTGTTTGAGACGTCGAGAGTTTGGAGGTAGGGGAGGTTCCAGGTGGCGGGGAGCGTGCCGGTGTAACCGGCGGGGTCGAGTGTGAGTTCGGTGAGACGAGCGGTTCCTGAAACGACGGCGTCGCACCTGAAGCCGCACGTGAACCTGTCGCTGAAGAGGTTGTCGCAGGGATCGAAGGAGAAGTCCCATGAGTAGATGCAGGAGGCTGGGGTGACGGAAGCAGGGTTGAGGTTGTTCTTGAGTTCCTTAAGAAGCTGCGTATCGCTCCAATGCGTGGCTGATTCGGTGAGCAATGAGGTTAGGAAAAGTGAGAGAGTTAGAAATAGGTGAAGGCGAGGGGAAGTGAGTGTGAGAGATAGCATTTTGAGTTTGAGTTTTGTGAGATGAGAGTGGTTTGAATGGAGATGGGAATGGATGTGGAGGAAAGAGCTGGGATTAATGGCTTCTTTTTCAAAATTAACTCACTTTCGTTTTTTTTCCACACTGAATGGTGTCAGAGATCTTTTGGGTGAATGGCTTCACGGGTGCCAGAGGCTTCTTCAATACATCTGTTCTGTTTATTACAAGAAAAAAAAAAAGAAAAAAGAGAAAGAATAGTACTTCTTTAATAGTAGTTTGTAGTTTTCTAGGTTTTGTTTAGTGGTTGAATTTCTTTTTTTTTTTTTATCAAATT
>Ga0209700_103936_pt1 | contig 27616 bp, 15 predicted proteins | sample SiratroredBW_FD_187528 | JGI IMG/M metagenome (GOLD analysis project Ga0209700, IMG submission 187528) | Root nodule microbial communities of legume samples collected from California, USA - Siratro red BW (SPAdes) (version 2) | ecosystem: Host-associated > Plants > Roots > Nodule | place: USA... | reverse complement strand
AAGTTTGATGTATTATTCCTTTATTGCTAAAAAAATTAGTCATGAAAAATTCAGTTTCATTATCGCTTCTTATTACTTTTATTCCTGTCTCAAATTGTGTTTGAATAAAAACAACAAAATCTTCCAAAATCTTAACAACTTTAGATTTTTGTTTTAAAGGAAAAACCCATGAGTACCTTGAATAATCATCAACTATGATAAAAAAATATTTATGACCAAGAATTGATGTAAATGAGTATGGTCCCCACACATCAACATGAATCAAATCAAAACATTTTTTAGATTTAGATGAACTAAGAGAAAAGGGAAGTTTTTTTTTCTTTGCAAAATGACAAATATCACAAATGAAAGATTTATTATATTTAACAAAAGGAAATTTATTTTTGATAACATCTAAAGATTTGTATGAAACATGTCCTAACTGAAAATGCCAAATCACTAGCATTGAAATTGACAATATTGGTGATATGTGGAGATTTGACAGGTTTGATTTGAAGGTTTTGATAGGAAGGGACCCTGAGTATATAAAATCTACCTTGTATCTCAACTGATCCAATCATTTTCAAGGAGGTTTTGTCCTTAATATGATAACCATTAGAATAAAAAACAATTACACAAGACAAATTATCAATTAACTTTGCTACTGAAAAAAGGTTAAAAGTGAAGTTAGGAATATATAAAACGTTATCTAAGACATGATCTTGATTGATAAAAACACTTCCAAAATAATTTGCAAAGACTTAATTTCCATTTGGTAATTTGACAGAGATAAGACTAATTTCATGATATGAAGTGAAATGACTCAAGGATGAACAAATATGATCAGTAACACCACTATCAATAATCCAATAACTAAAGGAAGAGAGAAATTTATTATCAGTGTGTTGTTGTGTCGGAAGGAATACTAGAGATTTGATTAGAGACATCGTCACTGGATTTAAACTGTTGTAGAAGGGTTAACAATGTTTGATATTGCTCTGGAGTAAAACCAATATGCTGAGAATGTACCTCTGACCTTGAACCTTCATGATTCTGTTGATTATTATTACAGTCTGCTTTATGGTTTTTAAACTTGAACTGAGGTGGAAAACCATGCCTTCTATAGCACGTATCAATCACATGTCCTGTCTTCCCACAATGAGTGCAGACATTAGAAGTATATCGTCTTCCAAAACTACTTCTGTTAGTATCATTCATTGTTTTTGACTGATCACCAAAAATTTGTCTCTCTTGTTGTGTACCAATAGAATAAACCATATGTTGTTGAGAACTAACATGATAAGGTGAACTAAAATATTGTGAGGGATCAATAATTTCGGCCATGATAAATGTAGCAACCAGAGCTCTCATATTAGAGCTCCGATACCATGTTATAAAAAATAAAGAGATGAACAAAGATGAACAAAGGATATGAGAATGAAAATATTCTCTTTGTTTTTGTATATTTCATCAAAAATAGAGAACTGAATATATACTAGTACTGTACCTATTATAGGTATAGCTAAATAAAGAAAACAAAATAAAATTATTACAATTTGATAATGTCATAAAAACAAATAAACAGAATTAATGATAATTTGATTCTACCATAAAGATAAAATCACATAATTAATTTTTTTCTAGAAGTCTTCTATCCATATCCTCTGATAAAATGTCCTAAAAAAGACAACCTTCAAGCCTATAAACAAAAGGGAGAAGACGCCATGCTTCAAAATCTGGACGGTTTTTATATGCATAAGATATTATAAGATAAATTTGATATGCATTTTTAGAAGAATAAATAAATAAATAACAGTTTATGTATAAATTAATTTAAAAAGTATTTTTTATCTGTATACGAAAAAATTATTAAAAGTGTATATTGTACGCATGTAAAGTTGGGCTACACGCCTCATATTTCTCTTATATTCTCCTTTATTTTTAGAACTGTAATGTAAGGACTCTAATTAATGCATTAATAAAAAGTATTAGACTTTAGGATCAGGTGACACTAAACATTTGGTGAAAGAGTCTAATTAGGTTTAAGCACCATGAAGCTGAAGGGCACTAATTTCTTTGGCAACAGTTGGACTTCAGAATATAAATTTCAAGTTGTAACATTAGACCACAAAAGACAAAAGACAAATAATTGATATAAGGATAACTTGACAATCACTTTTTACTTAGGCTTTGGTTTGGTCGAGGGATTAGATTTAAGAGAGTGAATTTAAGTAGATTTTAGAGAAAAGTATTTGGAAGGTTAGGTTATTTGGATAAAGGGATAGATGGTGAGAAAATAATGAAAAATTTATAAAAGTTTGTAAGTGATGTGATAAATATAATTGATAAAATATTTTTTTAATAAATAAAATTATAATTAAAATTAATTTAAAATTAAATATAATTAATTTATTATGTGTGATTGATAAATTATTATTATTTAAAATCATAAAAGTATCAATTATTTTAAAATTAAAATTAAAATAAAAAATAAATTATTATTGTTAATAATAATATTATTTTATAAATTTATTTTAATTATTATTATTATTATTATAATTTTAATTCTTAATATTAATAATAACAATAATAATAATATTTATAATGAAAATAATATTTATAATAATATTAATATTGATAATATGAATAATATTTATAATACTAATACTAATAGTAATAATATTTATAATAACAATAATAATAATAGTAATATTAATAATAATGTTTATAATAATAATATTTATCATTATAATATTACTAACAATAAGAATAACAATATTACTATTATTATTATAGTAATAATAATAATAATAATAAAAATAATATAATAATAGTATTAATATAATAAAAATAGTATAATAATAATAATAGCAGTTTTAAAATAATAATGATTATTGTAATTGTGATAATAAGTATAAGAATAATCATAATACAAAAAGCTCCTCTAATATGATGATTAAGGTTTCTGTCAAACTGCTGAAAAATAATTTATTTTGCAAAATAACATTACATATAAATGAAACTTATCTTTACATTATGCATTGAAGACATCTACACTTGTTTGCCACAACATCTTCAAATAATCAATCAAGACCTTGAGATATACATCAATGTCATTTCCTAATTGTGTGGGTCTTGAAATAATCATAGACAACATAATATATTTTCTCTTTATACATAAATATGATGACATGTTGTAAATCATCAATACAACTAACCATGAATGTATTTAGTGCTTAAGTTCCTATAAGGGTTCATACTGCCTTTAGCAAGTCTAAGTCTCAAGTTTCTGTGCACTAAGTTTTAGAAATGTTTTGTCAATCTTCTTCCATTGTGGAGAATCAGTTGGATGTTGAAAATGATTGTCACATTTTCTTCCATTTGTATGTCATGTTAGGTTCTTTGTATTTTCTTTAATGACAAATAATCATTTAAATCTAGGTATTATTGGCAAATACCACAATACCTTAACAAGGGAACCCTCTTTTTCTTCCTCACCACTACTTCCATCAAGTTTCTTTTTAAATTGTGACAACTCACGTGTTGAACACACCTTCAATGCAACAAGCCCATCTTTGTATAATACACAATCACTATGGCATGCATGTATCCTTTTGTATTTCAAACCCATAGGACACAATATGATTGGGTAACATGTTTTAGTATGGAATTGTCTCTTTTAACAACTCCAACAATTCTGGATGCATACCAGTTTGGACAAATCATCACAGTTAAGTATACATCCAAAAAACAACACAAAAATGATTAGAAGTGAATTTTTATCAAATTTAAGCATATTGTTATAATGTATATGTATTAAAAATTATTACAAATAATTTTTATAAATTATTCAACAGGACAATTTAATATTTAATACAAATGATTAATATTTAACCATTTGCATTAAATCTCAAATGAGAACTAAGATTAGCTTAATATGTGCATCAATAATATTTAATGTAAACAAAATCAATTCAACAGAAACATATCATATAACACAAACATATTACAATATAACTTTGTTATATGATCAATCTAAACTTATATTGTATAAATTATCTATAATTTAATCTCTAAAATTATGTTCAAATTAGTGAATTAATAATTAAGTAACTCATGAGGACTAAATTAGTCCATATAACTTTTTTATTCTTAAATTGTTAATTTCAATTCTAAAAATCTAATAAATAATCATGTATACTAATAAATTAATTTTAATATTTAAAATTTTAAATTTATACATCTAAATAACATAACATATAACATAACATGCTTTCCATATCAAGTAACCAACAATAATTAATAACTAAATAACAATAATTCTCCTGAGACATTCATACATTATGGTGATTGAAATTTCCAAAAACAATGACTACTAACTTCAATGAAAAAGGAAAACTCAATCCAATCAACAAAAATGATTAATGAGGAAAACCGGTCATAGAAAACCAATAATACAAGTAAGTCAAACAATGGCCTCGGTTTTGCAAGAGAAAAATTAGTAAAGAATGAGAGTTTTGTGCTAAAAATATAAAATGTTTTAGATTGAATCACATAGAGTCCAACGTTTTTATTTCCAAAATTATCACCATACTTTTGTGATGTAACTAGAAAGATATGAACCTATTTTTTTTTTATAGTGAATGAAGTGTTTTAAACCTATCGTAACCCATTCATACATAAATGAATAAAAAGGTATATTTTTATATTTAAGTTAAATAAAATGATGTGTTTAATTGATATTTAAACTAATATTTTCTATAAAAAATTGTAATATTGAATTAAAAAAATTAAGCATTAAAAACAAAAATTATATAAATTTTAATAAATTATTTCTTTGATTAGGTTTTGATATGAATTCTTATTTATATATGTAAGTATAATTTTCATTAAACAATTTCATAGTAGATCTGTCTACTCCAAAAAGAGTTAGATCTATATGTAATTTTATAAATTTTAAATTAATAGTGTTTGAAACAGAGTGTATTACTAACAGCTCAAACTTATTATCATTTGATAACAGATTGAAAATGATTGTCAAACTCTCTTATCAATCTTACGTTATGATGTCCAGACAACTGAAACACCTTATGGCTGTGGTTCATTTATTAGGTTATGATTCATCTTTGACAAACAGAGAGTGACCACATTCGTTTTTTCTATCTAAATATCCAATAAGCAAGATATTTGAGATATGAAGAGTTTTACATGTTCCAAAAACTCAAAAAGCATTGGCGTTCCCTGGTTCTGCTTTTGCGTTGTTCTTTGAAGAAGACTCTACTCACATGGGACCGAAAAGACAACGCTTCCCCGGTGTATTACAGCACATGCCACTCATAATCCACAAATCACACCTCCAAACAAAATAAAACCCACCACCCTCTCCCTCCAAAGATGGATCTATCATTAATTGCTACCTTAGAAATTAAATTTTTTTAATTAGCTTCACTCCACCAAAGCAACAAAATAAAAAATAAAAAATCTCCATTAGACTTCTACCATTTAAAGTATTTTGCAGAACGACCAAAACAAATAGACACCAAGTCTTTCTCACAGAAACAACCCAAGCATCAAGAGCAGCATCTTCTAGGCATACCACTATTGATGGGTCTAGCAACCCTTCGTACTATTTTACTCAAAAAAGAAAAAAAAAATGACATACCAAACATGTCTGAAAGTAACCTCCTATCACTATTCAACCAGTATATACCTAGCTAGAATGTGTCATCCAGATGTTGGAAAAGGATAAACTGTAACAATATAATATTTAGAAGGCTGAATTGACAACGTTAAATTCGGATAAAACTGAATAAGAACGGGACACGAATTACATAATGAAATGCATGTAATCTTTAATAATAGAAACTAAAAAGCTACCTACATTTTCACTTTATAAAAAGAATCTCTTACCCAACAACAGCATGAACAATGACCTATTACAATGCAATAGCATATCAAAATCATACACCAAAAGTATACACCGAAATTGGAACTCAAAATAACCTTCACTATACATAACATTAAGCAAAAGAAGAGATTGAATGCACGAAGAGCCAGAAGGAATACATAGCGTAACCTTTCCAAGTGGATCGTTTAAAAATGCGTGAACATTAATTTCACTGTACCAAAATGATCAAAAGTCAAAACCAAAAAACATGGTATAGTATTAATGTAATGATATTTCCACAAAATAAATGAATGTAAGAGTGACCTATCCTAGGGTATACCCTCCCGTTCGTTTTGTAGGGGTACCCCCAACCACCGAAAGTAACCCACCATCGTAACCCTCGTGTTCATCCATGTATAAATCTTCACTGCTTCTAAAAGCAGCGTGCAACACCACCAGCGCAACCCCGACGACAACCGAAACCACCACGTTCACCCACACGCCGGTGAACACCAACCCCACGATGGTCACCACCGCAAGGGCCGCCGCCACCGCCCTATCGTCCACCGCGGAGCCGGCCACCACCACCGGCTCGTCCCTGAAGAAGTAGAGAAAGAACCATGCGACCAGCGCCACCAGAAACACGATTATCGAGAGCGGGTGCCAGAGGAGGCTGAGAAAGAGAACAAACAGCACCATCATGAAGTAGTTGACGCGGAAGTGGTTGAGGTTGCGTCTCACGCGCATGGTGGCTTCGGCGACGGAGTAGGGACGCGTGAAAGAGTAGAGCGCGAACAACTCTTCCCATGGTCTGCGCGTGGCAAACGCGGCGCGTGCGGATGTGGCGGCGCGTGTGATGAAGTACGGGCCAGTGGTGGCGGATGACGAGGGCGAGGGGAAAGAACTGTAATGCGGCGCCGAGGATGACGTGGATGACATGGCATCTAAAACGATTAAAATCCGAAAGTTCGAGAAGATTAACGTTAATCGGACGATGAAATTATAGATCCACAGAGTGTGTGTTGTGTTTGTTTGACGATGAAGGAGAAGAAGATCGAGGGGAAAGTTTTACATGTGCCTGTTGCGTTGGGCAGGAACGGTGTCGTTTAGGTGTTGTGTTATAATAATAAAAGGAAAGGCAGTGTTTGGGTGTCGTTTAGTTCATGATCAACGATGCCAGCGAGTCCATGAAATCCCGTGGGGCACTCGAGTGAGGTGGGTCCCACACAGCGGAAACATGACAAGTTGACAACTAACTGCTGGATGTCTACGCATAATTGTGAGTATTATAGTATTTTTGTTTGTTTTTATTCTAAAACTATGAATCGGTCAAGTAAGAAAATGAGAATTGTTGGCGTTTTGACTGCGTGTTGGTTCAGGTTGTGATATTTAGTTAGAAGCCACAACATAGAATATGAAGATCTTGTCAATGGTTTTTCATGAAGACTTTGCAGAAATACTTTATGAGAAATTATCATAATAGAACTGAGCAAAGGAATAGATTATTAATAGAACCACAAATATGAAAAGGTAGATATATTAACGAATTCAGAGCTTCCATGTAAACTTCATGCAAAATTTCCAATAACGGAGCGAGGAAAAAGAAAACAACTATCAGAAACACTAGTATCAGGTTTTGATGTTTTAGAAAATAAAATGTGTGATAAATCCCAAATTCCAACTTTCACTTAATATTTGTTTACTAGCAAGGGAAGTGAGAGAGTTGAGAAAAACTAGAAGAAAAAGAAAGTTTGTTTGAATTCAACAGATTATAAAATAGAAAGACATTATTAAAAGCGTTGTAAATGATTTAAATTAGGTTTTTGAAAATTAGAATTTATTATGAATGATTTTTATAACCACTTATTGATCTTCTTTAATTTATAGTTATTACTCATTTATACTAGTAACCTTTGAGTTACATATTTTGAATCTATATGTAGAGTATTCTATTTTGTGAATGTGAAAATACTTTATTATTTATTCTTTCTTCTTCTCTTCTATTTCTATTTTAAAATCATATTTTATAAAAACATCATATTTAAAAAAACAAAACCCATTTTGACTACTACACATACTATCAACCTATAAATTTAATTACAATTTCCCACTTTAATAATCTAATTTTTACATTTCCACTATCCATTATTAGTACTATTTTTGGTATAGGAAATTAAATAAAAGAAATTATGAGATGTAATATAATTAATTATATATAAGTATATAATGCATAACTGATTATGTGTGTTAAAATATAATTGATTATCTCAAATTATATAATTAACTTTGTGTCTTTTATTTTATGTTTTTCTTGTAGACACAATTGAAATTAACATCAATTAGGCACAATAAGCAAATGAAAATTCGACATGACCGAACTCTATTTTCATAAAAATCTCTTGGTTTCTTAGTGTGGACATTGGACATGTGAGTTCCATCTTCTTTTAATTATTTTCTTGACAAATCATTTGATATAAATACACAACTTTGGTGCGTTTCCTTTCTTTCCTTTTCTGCCTTAATAATGCAAATAGGGAGTCAGAGAGGGGGGAAAACAAAATAAAACAAGTGATAATTTTGCCATATAATAAGAGAAGAGAAAGAGAGAGTTTAGTAGATATTTAATAATAAAAATTAGTATGGTCTTACAGATCATCACATTAAAAAAATTAAAGTGAATAAAATATTAATTTGATCTTTCAATTTTAAAGTAATAAATTATACATTTTTAGTGGATTATTCAGTTTTTGAAAATGTTATTTTAGATATAAAATTAATTATGATATGTGCTGAATTTTTCAAGTATTAGTTATTGTTTATTGTGATAAATCAATATATAATAGATAAATGCTTATAAAATTTTAAATTTATATAAATTTAATTTTTATATTTTCTTTCAACATTGATAAATTAATATAAGGATTTCTAATAATTAAAAGAACGAATTTTAATATTTAAGAAATTATTTATATACCATGTTTATTTAATTGCTACTTAGGAGAAATTAATACCTGATGATAAAATTGATAATTTATAAAAAAAAGGTAAAGTTAGATTTTACTTTCACGAAATTATTCTTAAGTTTTTTTTGTAGTTTTTACTTTTTAATATAAAATTATATATATATATATATATATATATATATATGTGTGTGTGTGTTTTGTTTGTTTTAGTTAGCCGAATTTTATTGTTTTACTTTAATTTTATTGTTTTTTATGTTATCTGAAGTTAGTATAACGGGATATCAAATAATTTAAACATGAGCTTGTTTTTGAACCTTTAGATTAAATCTTATATTAATTCTTTATTCTTAGTGAAATATCTTTTTCCATGGTCGCATATCTTTAAACCATGCTTACATTCATTTCATGTATTTGTCCAATCATGTTCAACCACAGATCTTAGAAGACAAAGCTAAAATTATTCCTATTTTGATTTCAAATTGTTGTATTATTAACTCCATCATTTGTATTAATTATGGCTGTTTGTGGGTTTAATTATGTTCTTATCCAATTAGCATTATTAGTAACACTCCTAATTTAATAAATATGTATAATTAACTTAATTTGTATATTGTTTTAATAACAATTTAACTCATTCAAGTAATCAAAATGACTTTGATAATAATAAACTAGAATGAGCTTTGATTACTAAACATCCCTTGTATATGGTAAAATTAGTTTGATCAATTAAACGATTTCTTAAAAATATTCACATCCATTGTGCTGCTTTCAATAATGTTTAAACACACTTAATATCCATTAGGCTAATGAAATCTATAACTCTGAAATTTTTTATAATTTTAAGAGTCATTTTCAAACTGGAAATAAATGTTTAATTTAATATTTCAAGCTTGGAATATAAAGAGTGAAAGTTTGGATGGGAAAGAAGAAATTTTACTGATCCTTATTACACATTTTATTTGATAATGTGACAGTCTATTTCTATATTAATGATGTATGCATGAAAGATTTTTTTGTTTGGATACAACTTTTATGAAAGACTGGTTATCACAATGGATCACAACAAGTTTTGAATTTGGTATATGAAAATCATTATTCATGAGATGACTTAACCATTGTAGCTCACAAGTGGTTGAAGCAAGGACTCTATATTAAGCTTCTATAGAATGTCTAGATATGATTGATTGTTTCTGTGATTGTCAAGATATAGGGAAGTTTCAGGATATATAATGTATCTAGTACAGATCTCGAGTATTAGGGTATCCTTACCTATTACAATGGTTGAAGGCCTTAATCTTTCATTCCCTATTGACATAAAAAATTCCTTAAACAAGGGCTTGTTTGAGATATCGTAAAATTTAAAAAAAAAAATTGATGAACAGTAGTGAGAATAGCAATGAATTGACTTAGATGATAACCTTATAAGAAGAATCGAGATTTTTTTAAAAATTCACCATTATTAAAAGAGACTCTATCAAAGAAATTATGACAGAAACTACCGTTCTTATATCTTTGAAAATATCTATAATATACTTTAGTTGAAGTAGATATATGTTTTTCTTAATCCTTACAACCTTAAAACTAAAAAGGTATATCAAATTATCAAGATTTTTAATTCAGAAACTTTGCTAAAGTAGAATAGTAATATTATTTATTTCATAAATATCATTTCCAGTTAATATGATATTATTATCTACATATATTAGTGAGACAGTAATATTGTGATTGGAAAGTTTCAAGAATAAAGAACTATCTACATAGGTTTGTTTAAAGCCATGTAAAATACATGTAAAATAAGAAAAGACGATAGCTTGTCATATCTTTTTTAGATTTTATGTTTTGTCTAATGATATCTTGACTTAATCGAGTTGGTCTTCCCATTGTATAGTTTGTAGCCAAAAGGGTAACGGTGCTTTTTGTAACACGTATATCTTATCAATCTTATCAATAGTGTGACTAGTGTGACTACTTTTTCGGCAATGAGTGTACATTTTTTTATTTTCAAAATTCTTGGAACTGATCATACTTCTTGAAGCAAACTGACTTATTATGACCTATCTTCCCATAATAAGTACAAGATGCCGAAGTTACAACAGCGGTCATCTTGGTCTCCAATGTCTCCAATTTAGTGAAAAAATTATACCCCATGTTTATCTTTCCTGTACAAAGTAAGAAAAGATTTTAGATATAGGGTCGGATCCATTAAGAAAACATAAGGTCGGATTCAATAAGAAAACATGAAACCTAACATTATTGTATTCCGTATTGCAGCTGCAAACGGATCCAGAGTCTCAAGTTTTCTAATTTGTCCCATATAACCTTAAGTTTCATGAAAAAAGTCAGTGATGGTGAGGTTTCCTTATTTTAAAGACACGACCTCCTTCCGCAATTCGGAAATTCTTAATAGACCCCCTGAAAAACTTAAATTTCATATCGCTCTATATTTCTTCAACTTTCTCCATCCAGAATATGCTCTGACAAATGTGTTGAGATATAAAGTGTAGAATCGAAATACCACAATGTTATCACCTCTTCCAGACATGATAAGACTTATCATTCTTCTTTGATTCAATCACATCATTGACGAACTAAAGCTTATTCTTTACACTTGAAGAAGTGATAACGAATTTGTTTTATAAATGATAATTATTAGAGTTAAGAATAGGAGATACAATGAAGAGTAACAAGATTTTCACTGCAGTGTAAATACAAAAATCATGAGCAGGAAAAAAGAAATATAATTTTCATACATGATGAAAGGAAAAAAATAGAAAAAGAAAAAAACAAAACAAAAAAAAAAAAAAAAAGAAAAAAAAAAAAAAAAAAAAAAAAAAAAAAAAAAAAAAAAAAAAAAAAAAAAAAAAAAAAAAAAAAAAAAAAAAAAAAAAAAAAAAAAAAAAAGAGATGAAAAGCACAAAATTGAAGATTCTAATATCATCTTAAAATCTTCATATATATTAAGTCTCACGATGTACAAGTTTCGGTAATGATAAAGAGAAACATATGAAACACACAAAAAAAAAAGTAAAATAAAAAATAGTAAAAGGATATAAATACCATACTAAAAAAGGAAGAGAAACTTTCTTTTATTATTTACTCTATAAAAGAATACAAAAGAGTATATATATACATAAACACATTTAAGCTTATTTAAAAAAAATTAAAAAGCATAATTAAGCACACTTAACGGCTTAAGATCTACTGGACCAATGAAGAAAAATCTCTGCAAATCTGAATTTTTATAATTCCAGAAAGATTTGTGATTAAGTATTTTACCACAAAATGAATTGGTCTTTTCCGGATCAATTTTTTTATTTTATTTTGCGACTGTAATTTTTGGCTTTTAAATTGACAATTTTTTTTCGTGACCACTCTCATAAAATAATATTAATGAGTAAATCCTGATAAAGAAAGTGTAGATTTGATTACCTGGAAATCATAAAGCAAAAGTTATATTTTAATTCTTGATTTTACTATAATTGTTCAAGCATTTTGTAATGTGGCTAAGACTTATGGCATTGCACCATGATGATAATAAACAATAAACTTGTTATTTCTATCATTTTGTGAGAAAATTGTTTTAATGTCAATTTTGTGTGTAGGATATGTTTGAATTGATGGTACACAGTGAAGTAAAATAAATTAGAAGAAAATGGAATAAGATGAAATATATTAAAAGTATCATTTTGTTGTTTAGTCTGTAAACAAAATATTTTCTTCTTTCTATAGTTTTGCTCTATCTCTTGCATCCCAAATTGAAACAAAATAAAAACTGAACCTAACAATGGATCAAGTCACCCTCCACCATTCCTCACCTTTTACTTTTTTTTTTTTTTTTTGACAAATAATAAATAAACTTTAAAGGAAAAGTCAACAAAATGGACCCTCTTGAAGTAGAATAGACACTGTTCACCCCAAGCGCAAGATAGCGTAAAGTCCTGCCTGTAGTCAAAGCACTTTGGGTACATGTTTTACACTTGGCGATAATTCATTGGCCTACCTTATTACCAACGGCTACGTGGTGTCTGCGTGGGTCCACCTATTCAACCGTTCCAACAACCACAAAATTATTGGCCATCACTTTTGTCTCACTTTCTCCTAAATACACAAAAATACTAATGTTTACTTAATTTAAGTAATATTTCCGTTTTTTATCTATATTAAACAATAAATATAATAAATATTTATTCAAATTGCTTTTACCTTGTTGGTGAAACTTATGCTATCAATTATATTTCAGGTCTAATAAGTGTATTTGAAAATTGAATGAAAATAAAAACACAGTGAAGAAGTTATCTCAATGGAAGAACCTGCAAACAAATAATAATCATTATTCCTTGACTCTTATGTAAACAAATACAAATATCCACCACGCGAGTATTCATTGAATTTAACATTGAAAAAAAATATTAAAACAATAATTTAGACCAAGAGTAAATTTGCAGTTTACTTAGTTGTAAAAAAAATAATAATATTCAATGTCGTAGAAGTTATAAGAATTAATATTCAAATCCAAAGTGGTGCAATGTCAGTGGTTACGCTAACTGCTTGAGTCTGTTGTTAGAATTTCACACTTTTTGTCTTATCTTTTATGGCATAGGGAATTTTTTTTTTACACCCCATGATTTCCTTCACTCACCCCATAAATATTAAAATTTGTCCTTATTGTAGGAAGGCTTGAGAAATCTGAGAAAGATTTGAAAGTCTACTACTATTCGAAATCAATTTCTGTTATAACTTTTAGTTTCTGTAATATTAAATAGATTTTTGTAATGACTTTTGGATTGTATAAAATAGAAGTGATTTCTAAATTTAGAAATCCATCTCAGGTTACATAATTTAAAAGTTATTTTAAAAATATACTTTAAATTATATAATTTAATTTTTTTCTTTTGAAAAAAAAAATACTTTTAAATAGTAAAATCTAAAATAGATTTTTAGATTCAAAAGTTATTTTCAAATTGTAAAATTTGGAAGCTACTCTTCTCAGTTCTACAATCCAGCAAATTTTCAAATAATGTAATCCAGAAGAGAGAACAACTTAGACAAAGTATAAGGTTAATTTTGTCGATGGACTGAAGGAGAAAAGCGTGGGGTGGAGAAAGAAATCTCCTATAGCGTACCTCCATATCGGCTGTCAACAAAAAGGGCCTAGCCCAAAATTGAAGGCCTGCCTAGAAAGAAAGAAAGGATTAAAACATTTTTTTATTTTGAAAAATATTAAAACATTTTCTTTGACAATAATATTTTCCAAAAACGCATTTAAAACAAAATGAATTATTATTAGGAGACAATCTTTATTTGTAGATATAATATCTTATAATTAACCTTTACTTTTATTTTAAAAAATTATATTATTATTTAAATTTATGTAGTGAAAAATAATATAGTTTCCAATTTTTGTAAAAAATCAGACTTAATCTGCCTAATCATAATATATAGTTTGCCAGACAATTAATCAAATTTTAATATGTACAAAAAGTTATTAAAGAAAACAACTTTATCTAAATTTATCTTCAGGTATTTTTTACAATTGTATTATTGCAAAGTTTCAAAACTTCTATAACTATTTTTAGTAAGGTATTCTCTTTTAACTATTTTTCTCGTCTATAATATCCAATGTCACTTGGATCATACATACGATAAATGTGTTGAAATTATGGTTTTCATATTTTAAAAGAAATTATGACATATCCTCCAAACTCTCAAACACATAGTTAATTTAAGTAAAGAAAAGTTTTGTATATATAAAAAAAAGTAAAAAAAAAAATCTATGATTTAATATATGAATGTACAACTTCGTCCAAAAATAAATAAATGTTACTAAAATCTAAAATTGAAAAATAAATTATAAGCTTAAAATTGTATATTAAAGGACAACTTGCTTATGTGAGTTATTTAAAAAAATATTTATTTCAATATTTTTTTAATTTATCTATTCATAAAATATTAGTAAGAAGATAAAATATATTGATCAAACCAAATTATTCTTATAATAAACAACAACATTACATGATAAAAAATATTATATTAATAGGAAAGATATTAGAAAGAATATGTGTCGGGATATACATAACATAGTCCTTAGAATAAAAATCGAATGGAATCAGAATCTATAAACCTTATGAATACCAATATTTTTAAAAATATTATAGAATAAAAGACGAAAAATTTGTGTAAGAATTGTTGTTCTTATTCTTATTTTGGATATGATGTATTTATAAGAAAAAAATAAGTAATAATAAATCTGATTAAAACACGATAAGCTCAAGAAAGTTCACTCATAAAAGTAACATTTATCCATAACAACACCATTTAACTATTACAGTAGAATTAAAATTAATTTTTAACATAATACTAGTATTTCCAGCAAATGCCCTACATAATTTAAAAATAAATAAATAAATAAAAATTTTGTACAATTTTTTTTTTTAAATATCATTTTTCAAAATAAGGAATCCTTCCAATTTGAGCCTCATACCTAGTCCATATAAACTTTTACAAAAAAAAAAAAATATAGACTTAATTCTTTTGAGCTAGAAGATCCCGGATTTTAGTAAATAATATTAATATTCTTTTAGGTTCTAATTAGTGATTACACATTACAATCTTGTGTATGTATCTTATTTCATGACTGTCACTTCGAGATCTACCAATGTCTCACATTGGTGACTCCACCATCACATTCATTAGGTAAACTCACAAAGGATAGTTAGTGACTCACACCTCTACATTAAACATAATCATGCACTTCCCTTAACCTTATGATTGGTACAATTTATAGTACACATCATCATAGGAATTGGACAACATTTATTTCAATTAATTGGTGTACTTTAGTCAACAACAGTTTCCCTATTACTCGTGGAACTCCATTCCATGAGATTGTCTTTCATGTGGAGATGAGTGTTAATAATTAAAACTAATATATGGATTTTAGTCTTATTCCTCTTAACGACTCAAGTACTTGCTAACCCTTTGGTAAACAAACCCGCAACTTGTCTTTCTAACCTTACAAAGTCGTGAGAAATAATACCATAAGTAATCAAGTTTTTAAAGATTTGTGTTTCACTCTCAAGTGCCTTCTTTTTCCATTTGCTAAAAACTTTGGATGTAGCAACTTGACTATCATAATTCATTGAAATAGGAAGTATAGGCTTATTTAACAATGGTAGGTCATATAGAAAATGTTAAAGAAATTATGCATCAATAGTAGTATCAGTGTCTAAAGCAATAATCTTTACATAGTAGTATCAGTGTCTAAAGCAATAATCTTTACTTTCATGGTAGATAATAAGATAATACCTCCTTGCTGTAAAAACATAACCAATATTTGACTTTGTTTCACTAAAATCATATATTCATTTTGTATCACTATATTCTTCAATAACAACATGAAAATGGGTATAATGAATGTCATTAATTAATGGTTCCTTTTAAGTATTTAAACACTCTTAAGAACTAGACTTTAAGATGAGGTTTGCACCCACTTATAAACTATTAAAACGTCTCATCTCTAGTTGATGTGAGATCTCCAACATACCCCTCAGCTAAGATTCCTCAACTCAATCTTGAAACTTATATGTAAGGATGGTCCGATAACGGTCTGATAGTGGGTGGCCCGATAGGTCCAACAACCTTGCTAGAATAGGCACTGATATCATCTTAAGAAGTGAACTTTAAGCCTAACTCAACCTTACAAAATCGACTTGTAAGGTGAGGTTTGCATCTACTTACAAACTATTAAAAGACCTCATATCTAGTTGATGTGTAATCTCCAACAAACACATTTTCCAATATAGTCCAATTTCAATAAGAATCATCAAAATTATATATATATATATATATATATATTCATAATTTACCAATTACATTTATAATATATAGAGAATTTTCTCAATTATAAAACTATCAATTTGAAAATATTTATAAAAATAAATACCTTCACCTAATTGTTTTGTTTGATTTAATAGATGAGTCACAAGACATTAAAATTGGTTTCACATCAAAATAATTGAATTTCTAACAAAGTAAGGTTTTTTACATAGTGAGATTGAATTAAAATAATGTTATCATCTTTCTTCTTGGTAAGCTTAATACCAAAAAGACATTTACATGACCAAGGTCGTTCACAATGATAAATGTTTTACATTTTTTATAATATCTAGATTGCTAAGAAATATTAATATGTCATCTAGCATAAGATAGGATAAGCACCACTATATACAAACACACATATAAGGACTTAACAAGTTTATAGAATTTATTTTCTTTTACTAGTTCTATAAAACCATCACGTTAATTCATATATATTTCATCTTCTAAATCACCATTTAAAAAGTGGTTTTAATATCGATTTGATGAATTTTTAAATAAAAAAATACAAGCAGGAGCAATTAAAACTCTAATGGTAGTAACTTTTGAAGAAGGTAAATGTGTACCAAAGAAATATGCACCTTCTACCTAGTGACAACCAGTAACATGTATTGCCTTAAGTTTATCTATAGATCCACTATTTTTTAATTTTTTTCCTAAAAACCCATTTACATCCAATACTTTTAGGAGGGAGATCAATTAAAAATAAAGTTTTATTTTCTTTAAGAGAATTCATTTAATTATTAATAGTTTCTTTTCAAAAAAGAGCATCACTTTTATTGCTTCATCTTAAGTTTTAAGAACATCCTTAGACAAAAAAGAATAAAAGTCAGGAACAACATCTTTAGCATTTCTTCTTCTTTTACTCCTCATAAGTTCATTTTGAACACTTTTATTAGCATTATCACTGGACGGTAAAATATAACTAGATGTATCACAAAAAAATTTAGTCAATTTATTTTTTAAAAGAGAAAAATATTTCCAAAGAAAATAATATCTCTAGATTCCATAATAGTATTGTTAGAAATTTTAATCACTTCAGAATAATAACCAAGAATATATTAAGAATAACCAATAAAACACAATCAACTATTTTAACTCATTTTTCTTTTCATATTAAGGGATATGTTAACCTTTGTAAGACACCCCACACTTTAAAATATTTCAAATATGGTTCTTTTTTCCTCCATAACTCATAAGGTATTTTATCACAATTTTTACAAAGAATTCTATTAAAAATATGATAAGTAGAATATAAAGCTTCATCCCAGGTAAACCATAACTTCTAAGCATAACATTCACACACTAAACAAGTTATTTTTATTAAAACCATGTTTTTTTTAAGGATTTTGGATTAGGCTTATAGGATTTTCCAAGCTTGTTGGAGTTCTATAAGATGAACTTTGAAGTTAGATCGAGAACTTTGAATAGATTTTTGAGAAAAATGGTTTTGATTTTTCTCAATGGGAAGAAACACAAGTTAGTCATCAAAAGAGAAATTATCAAACTTACTATTTAAACTTTAAGCATAATCAGATCATGAAGGAATTTACTTTGAAATCATAAAAGTCACAAACAAGCTGTCATGCAAAAATAATTCCTTTTAATTTTATGTCATAAACAACATTTTCAAATTCATGAATCTGATTAAAAATAGATTTATTACCAACCATTAGAAATTCAATTATTTGTTCACAAGAATATTTATATGAAAAAATATCCATATTTCACTTTAAGTGCTCCCCATAATTCAACAACAATTTTAGTATGACAAAATATCTTATAAATGTTATCGTATTAAACACCTAAAATATATGTCTATGATATAAAATATCTTTATAAAAACATACTGTTTAAAAGAAGAAAATGTTGAACCAAAAGGAAAAGATGTTGAACCAACACTTCATATAATAGAAGAATCAATAGTTTTAGTAACAACAAAAAATAACTCTAATTCGGTGAGTCAAATTTTCATATGTTGTTGTTAACAAAAAAAACCCACCGATAAATCTTTCGGACTTACTTAAAAGTGACTAAAAATTATCCATGACAAACATATGATAAAATGTTATCTCCAACTTTTGCAATAAAAAGAATAATAAATTTTTTTCTCTCTATGAATGTTAACAAAAAGACATAAACATAAATAAATAAAATTGATCAAGACAAACCATTATTATGACAAACAACATGATAAAATTATTAAAAAAAATATTGAAAAAAGAGTCTATATTGAGATAGAGCGATGTCCTTAAAAATAAAACATCTCTATTGCAAATAGCAAGAAAAAATACTATGTACTTTTCTTTTAAGATACAATAATACATTAAATCTGTCATTTGAAACAAAAGATTTTTAAACCATAAAAGGACCAGTGCTATTAAAAAAAATAATATAGAACAAGAATTTTCATAAGAGTTATTGTTTATTTTTATTTTAGATATGTTGTATTTATAGGTAATAAAAATAAGTATAAATAAACTTGATTAAAATAGAATAATTACAAAAGTAACTTTTCAAATACTCACCCTAAAAGAGTAATATTTACCCATACAAATAAGAATTTATAGAAGGATTAACATTATTTTTTAAATTACACGACAAAAAAACTAGTATTCAATCTTGAGTAGGCTTCTAGTTATGGGATCCATCCTTTACCCATTTTTGATTCGCATTATCATCATCGTCCCTTTGAAAGGTACTTATTCGACGTTCTTTTGGTGGGTTTGGGGGAGAATGAAGCCTAAAAAATACGTTGTCCTGTGTGGTTCCAGTTTCCGTATCTATGATTAAAATATATTATACCAAAAAAAAAAAAATAGGATGGTAGAAAGTACAGATTTTCTTTTAAATAATAATAATATAACTTATCCTTACTTTTTGATGGAGAATACTTACACGAGAATTTATTTTTATAAAAAGTTTATTTTTTATGATATACTATATTGTTTAGATAAATAATTTTGAAAATTTAAAATTTTTTGAAAATAATTTAAAATATTCTATAATAAAATATATTGTTTAAATAAATACTTTAAATTTATAAAAATAATTTAATTATTTAAAAGTAAAAGTTTTAAATTTTACTTAAAAGATAAGAATTTTAAACTTTATATATTTCATATTTTCAAACTTATATATTTTTTTTCTTATTTTTGTATTTCACTTTAATCGAGATATTGTTGACTTAATTTTATAATAAATCATCAGCTTAGATGAGACCAATCGGCCGGTTTGGTATATTTTGCAAGTGATGTAGGCATGATCTTTTATATTAAAGTTCAAAATAGTTATTTTTAATTATCATGGCTAATATTATTTGTAATTTTTTAATATTGATACAGGTTTAATCAGTTAAAAAATATTATTTTTAATTTAATTAATTTGAATTATTTTCAGTCAATATTGATTACAACTTTAAGTACAGGAAATTTAAAAATTCTCATTTAATATTGATTTTTTTAATCAGTATTAATAAGAATTATTTTTAAGGGTAATTTCAAATTAATATGGTTGTGACTATTTATACTTAAGTCAAAATTTCGTAATTAGCAGTTATTTTATATCAGCTTGTATAGAGTAGAATCATTATTCAATTAAAAATTATAGTAGTTATTTTTTATAAACATAAGCAAGAAAAATTTTCTAAAGTTGTAGAATCTCCCCATTCAAACCCTAAAACAACGTTTGAAGCATACCGTATTATTTTACCACATAATATTTCTCTTGACAACCACAATTCATTGGAATAATATTGTTTTACCACATAATATTTCTCTTGACAACCATAATTCATTGGAATAATATTGTTCGGTGTGCTAAGAGATTTTTCAAAACATATAATAACTTTGTCACTAATTTATTTATTTATTTATTTTTTTACCTCTCACATGATTATATTTTGCTAAAATATAAAATAAAAATATTCTGAAAGTATTATTTCAAATTACATACAAAAATAAACATTCTCAAGCCTCTGAAAAAATAAAAAGAAAATGCATTCAAACACCTGTTAATTCATACAGAAAATACAGAAACAAGATACACTGCAATTGTTCATACTCATAAGTGCAGCTGTAGGCAATGGCACGTTGAGCTTCATGCACAGTCTACATTAAATCTTCACCTCTTCTTAATTTATTTTTACTTTTTTATCAGCTTCACCTTTCTTCATTTTCTTCCGTTTTTATTCTGAAATTCGAATTGATTCTGCAGTTCTGTCTGCCCATGTTTATAAGGTATGAACAAAAACAGCTATTACTTAATTTACGGTTGCTCACACAGAATTAACCACTGTCATGTGTCTACAAAACAACTGATACGCAACTTTCTGCAACAAAATTCGTTCATGCACAATGAATTCCCACCCATCGGGTAAATCAGAAGTGATTAATTTCAAGGCTTACGCTGGTGAAAAAAAGACCCAAAAAGCTTTAGACTTTAAAGTTTGATGTACCATACACACACACACATATATATATATATATATATGTGTGTGTGAAATCCAAGGATGCAACAAACGACAAACAAACAGTTAAATCAACTTTAAACATATCCCCAGCTGGTTTCTACTGCAATAATCAAAATGTTGCTCAAAAACTATAACCTGGACTGTACAACATCACAACAATGGCCACGTAGCACCCAAAATAAGTCATATAAACAAATTCAAAGGAAAATATATAAAAGAAAAACACTAGGACATAGCCGCCGACATTCTCCGCCGGCAGCTTTAGAAGAGTGGCGCCGGCAGATTAAGGTCGAACAAAAACGGCTTCTTATCCTCCTCCTTGGTAACCACAAAACCTGCAATGTTCTCCAACTTGTAACCCTTGTACTCCGACCTCACCGGCACCCCGGAAGCTGCATCCGTGGTGAAGAACAAGGGCAGGCCCCAGAACTCGACCGGTCTGGCGAGTCGGAGTCGGTCATGGGGTGGGGCCTGGGATTCAGGGGCAGCGAGCACCGGGGGAACAACAACGTAGGTGAAGTTGGTTTTGGCCTTGGGCCCTCGGAGCGTTCTGGCAGCGGTGTCGTAGGCCCTGGCGGCTTCCTCGGCGGTGTCGAAGGTTCCGAGCCACTTTCGGGTCTTTTTCCAGGGATCACGGATCTCGGCGGCGAAACGGCCCCAGGGACGCTTGCGGACGCCTCTGTAGTGGGGCTCTTTGGGCGGCGGCGGCGAGTGTTTGTGGATTGGAAGCGCGTGGGGAGGCATTGGAGAGGAGTGAGTGGGTGAGAATGGGATATGAGAATGAAAGGGCTTTGTATATAAATTTGAGTGGGGACAGTCTGGGGTTTCGCCGACAGCTTTACCCTCTATTGCTATTATCTTCTGCTTCCCAAATTTGGAACCTCCTTTCATTTTTTTATTTTTTTTTTCACTTTCTAATTTATTATTTTATTTTCATCTTGTCGCTGAAAAAAATTTTAAAAATTAAACTTAGTGAAGTTTTATAGACTTTATATATTTTTAATTAAATTTATATTATTTTTTATTTTTATTGAATATTTAAAATATTTTATATAAATACTTTGATTTGACATGTTTTTGTTTAATTTGACTCTTAACTCATTTATTTAAAAAAAATTTCTATTCACATATAACTTGCTCTTGAAGAGGGAAAGAGCAAGTTTACGTTAGAAAAAATCAAACGAAAAAAATATTTAAATAAAAAAATATATTTTAAATTTAGGAGGTAATCGATTAAAAAAATTAATTTTTTAAAATGCTTAAAATTTAATTAAATCAAAAATTTATGTTAGCGTAAGAAATAATAAAATATTGTATATTCCGTTTAATTTTTAAAGTAATTACCATTAAAAAAAGAAATGAATTTACCAAAATATTAACTGTGAGGCCAAAAACTAAATCTTACTAGATCTAAACTCAATTATCTAAGGGACACAAAATTTAAAACATGACCAAGTCCTTCATCAACAATTATTCTTATGCTTGACCAAAAAAGTAATACACGAAATTCTATCATGTAGCCGAAGACTATAACTAAAGAAGGTACAGTAAATAAAGAAAAAAAAAGTAGGCTGAAGCAATATAAAAAGGAGAAATTATTTTTTTCAATTTAGAGACATTTTTAGTAGGTTCAAATGGAGAAGATAACGAGTAATTCACTTGTGGTTACGCCAAATCTTCCGCAGAAGTCTATGTCTCTCCCCTCTACCTAAATTACAGACTTTTGTAACTTTTTGGACTTTTTAGATTGAGAAAAACGAGACAAAAGATCGCATGCTTTTCACATTTACATAAGTAAGCCAGTAAGCCACTGTAGTATTATTTTTTTTGACTTCAACATCAGAAAAAGGCAAATGATATATAGATAGATAGATATAGCTTGTTATTAATCGTCTTAAAACGTAGGTATAATATGTTTTATAACTAATATTTCAAGGTACTTATTCACAGTCTTCTTGTGTAATGAATAGGATAAAGCTGTTCCTTCTGGTGTGCATGAGTGGGGAAAGAGTTAAAAAAAGTCTTACTTGAACAAATTTTTGCATGATGTAATATGGAGAATATGGAGAAGAGAAGTGGTTGTGTGTGAAGAAGGGAGAAGTTGGGAATGATTAGGCAAAAGAAGGAGAGTGAGAGGGTTGATTTGACATGATGGGAGGGAAGAAAAGAGAACAGTAAAATTCAGGATTGGCATGATGAAATGATGAGGTGGTGAAGCCTGATATGGAAGACTCACCGCTGCCACTCTTTATTGCGGTCTTACCGAAACAAGACACCTCTTAAATGCAATACACATTCACACATACTCATTCACATTCACTCACTCACCCTGACTGACGAAATCAGAATATGTAACCCAAAGGGTACCTGCTGCTACCTACGCCTACTGCTATGTGTGCCTTCCCTCCATTGCGTCAAAACTCAAATTCTTGGCCCCACCACTCACTACCTAAAAACCCTATTCCTGAGGATGCCATGCATTGATTATCATCAAAAGTACTAAGATCAGATGAGAGATACAGGCAAAAGAGAGACAAGTAATCGGCTAATCAGCATTGATTAAAATTAAAGCTTAAACAAGCCTCAAATCAAATCATTGCATCCTCAGAAAGGTCAACACTTGAACACTTCAAACGTGGTTGCGCCTGAAACAAATTGAATGAGGAGCAAGAAAATCAGAGATTCTTTAATTAAATTTTGACTGCTTGGTAGGGCAATGTGTCCGTCATTTTATTTTTTTGATTGAGTGTTTTTTATGATAATTACTGTCAAGTGGAAATAACCGAAAAAAATAAGTGCAGATAAAAATAAATTACTTTTTATTACTGTAAACAAGGTTTTTTTTGTTAAACAATGACATTGATTATGGGAATTCTAATAAGGAGATACACCGGCTTTTCATATGTTATAATATATAGCTTTTCTAGAATGTATGGATATGGAGTTTAGAAAATGAAAATAATAGAAGAGTTAAGAATGTAGAAAAAGAATGATTAAAAGTGGGTCTTTGAGTGGAAAAGAGAATGGTTCAAAGAGAAGAAAGTGTATTTAGAAAAATTTACAGAAGAGTTAATAAGGACAACGATTCATAAAAAAGTAAATGACGTAAAAAAAAGTAACTGACGAATGAAAGTAAATGGATGAAAAAATAATAACATATAGAGTAAGATCTGAGTTAAAAAATTAGCCAAACTTAGTATAAGGGAGTATACCAAGTTTTTTTTTAGAGGTTCTCCAATATAAAAGCCTTGTCATTTCTAAAAATTTTTGTTGGAGGGTTCTCCGAAATATATTGGTAAAAAAGATAATTTGATGTGTAGAGGAATAAGAATCTAAAATAGTGAATGTGCAATGTGTCGTATAAGATAGTTTTTAGAATCTAAAATAGTGAATGTGCAATGTGTCGTATAAGATAGTTTTTAGGATATGAAACACGTGTCATGATGGTTAAGGTATAGAACAAGTGTAAAGAAATTTCAGCATTTGAGAAATATTATTAAGAATCAAAATAAGAGTAACAATTCAAATTCTCACAGAACTGATAAAATAAGTCTTTCATCTAATTTAATTTTAATACGTGGACTTTTAAGTTTAATTGAATCTTAAAAAGTTAGCTTGTAAAGTGAGGTTTTCATTTATTTATAAAGTATTGAAAAACTTCATTTTTAGTCTATGTGAAATCTCCAACACCCCTCTCACGCTGAAACTTCTCAACTCGAGCGTGAAATTTTATATATAAGGGTGGTTTGATAGTGGCCCGATAGCGGATTGCCCAATAGACCCAACAACCTTGTTAGGATAGGCTCTGATATCACTAGTATGAAAAACACATTATACGACAGGATATAATGTCGATTAAAAAGGGACCGACGTAAACAAAAACACAGTGACATCTTTGTAAATATTTGAAGAGATAGTACGTCGGTTCACACAAACCTGACGTAATATATCATATTCTACGTCGGTTTCACAAATAACCGATTTATAAAAAGACTGAAAAAATAAAATTCAAAATTTGAAAATTTTGAAATGACGGTAGAGATACTACGTCGGTTGGGATCTCCCAACCGACGTAGTATCTCCCTCGCAATGCGCGAGTGAATTTTGTGAAAAAAATTGATAAAATTTGGCCAAGTACTACGTCGATTGGGAAGTTGGTACCACGCAACTGACGTAGTATCTTTATCGAGTTAAAATCAAGGATTTATAGTACCCTTGCGCTTCATTCTTACGCTTCATTCTCTTTCACTTAGTTTTGGCGCTTTGCCTTTTCCTTCACTGTTGCACGTGCCACTGTGTCATTACTTCAATCACTCCCCAGTTTCGTTCACTCTTCAAGTTTGGTTTGGAGCACTCCTTAACTTGACATTTTCGGTTTGCATTTTGGGTGTCATTGGTTTCACTTTGCAGTTTCACTCTCACTGGTACGTCGCGTGTTGTTCTCCTCCATTTTTCTTTGCTCTCACTATCTTTGTGGTTTCATTCACTCAATTTTTGCATCCAGTGGTTTTGGTAGATTTCGTTTGGGTCCATTTGCATTTATTGGTTTTGCTCTTACTGTTACAAGATGTATGTTTTCTTATCTCTAAAATATTGTTGTATTATTTGTATAATAGATTTTGAGTTTCAAAAATTTTAGGACGAAAAAACTTTAAATTGTTATAACTTTTGATAGAAAACTCGGATTGAGACTCTCCAAAAAAGAATGTTGCTTGAAATGGGGTAACAAAGCCCTTGACCAGCCGACTTTGGCGGTTGGACCTCTGAAAATCCCAGAATTCCATCGTTTAGGGTTTCCTTTTTATTTTTTTGTTATTTTTCATTCATTTTTTTTATATTGTAGCCTTTGATTTCACATATCTATACTTGCTAGAAAATTCTAAATTTTTTTGTGGTGTTTTTCTTGTATAGATTAGAGATTTATCAACTAATTAATTTTTTTAAAAAGACTTTTTACGTCAGTTATAGCTCAAAATCGACGTAAAAAATGTTATATTACGTCCGACATAGTATCCACTTCTTATGCTGTAATTTAGTTATTTTAATTAGGTATATGATGTCAGTTTCTATTTTCAACCAACGTAGTAAGCGTATATAGTACGTTGGTTGCATAACCGACGTTATATGTTAAAGACTTTATACATTGCTTACATCTACGTCGGCTCAAAAACCGACATAAAATGTCTTTCAGAACTGATGTAGAAGACCATTTTTCTACTAGTGTACCATATTAGAAATGGACTTTAAACCTAACTCAACCTTACAAAACCGGTTTGTAAGGTAAGGATTCCCCCACTTATATATCATGAATTGACCTTATCTCTTGTCGATGTGGGATGTCCAACATCTTATGTTTACAAATGGAGGAGACTCCTTTAGAGGAATTTCATCTAATGAGTGGATAATGACAACAAAATTTAGTTGACTTTATTGATTAAAAGTTAACTACATTAAACAATGATTAATGCTTCTTAATCTTTTGAAATTAGATAGTACACATGAATAATTCTTTAAATATAAATGGTCTTTTGTTGAAGTCACATGTGTGACACCATATATTGTTAATGAACATGAAAATATTATTGAGAGTTTATCCTTCACCATATATTGTTAATGAACATGAAAATATTATTGAGAGCTTGAAGGATAAAGGGAAGAGTTAGAATACTCCCAAATACACTTTGAAAGTAATATATAGTAGTTATATGTTCCAAAAAAATATTTCTAAACTTGAAGATAAGATGAATTTGTCTCACGCCTCTCAATTTCATCTAAGGATAAGAAACATACAAATCCTCTAAACTTCTATTCCAAAACTTGAACTCTTTTCTTTATCGGTTTTAATGGAATCTCTTTCTTTAATTTTTTTTATCATACTTTATTTATTTATTTTTGTTGTCACATCTTTTTTAAAAATAAAGTTGATTTTTTTTGTTTTCTATAATATTCTAGAGTTGTCTATAATTAATAAGGTAGTTGAGGCAAATAAAGTTAATAGAGTAATTGAGAAGTCCATCATTAATAGGGTAGTCGGGAATGTTCAAATTAATTAGGAGTCTAAAACATTTCCATGAGTATTATGAAATAGAGCTAGTCATTTGTCATTTGTATCAATCCATTTTGAGAAATCAAAGTCCTCCAAAGTTTCTTTCTTCTTCTCTTGAATCATTCTCCTTTATTCTTGAGGTTATTCTTCTTAGGTTGTATTTTTCTACCTTTTGATTTGTTCGGTTTTGGACCAGCAGACTTTTTCTTATTTTCTGTTGTTCTTTCACATTTTACAATCTTCTCTTCAATGAATTCTTCTCTATCTTTATTTGTATAAGAAAAAATAAATTTAAATTATAATTATCTTTTATATATATATATATATATATATATATATATATATATAATATTTTTTTTTTTATATATATATTTTTCTATATATATTTTAATTAT
>Ga0209700_103932_pt1 | contig 27640 bp, 9 predicted proteins | sample SiratroredBW_FD_187528 | JGI IMG/M metagenome (GOLD analysis project Ga0209700, IMG submission 187528) | Root nodule microbial communities of legume samples collected from California, USA - Siratro red BW (SPAdes) (version 2) | ecosystem: Host-associated > Plants > Roots > Nodule | place: USA... | reverse complement strand
TTTTTTTTTTTTTTTTTGTAATGAATATTCATTCCAATTTTTTTTTTATGACAAATTTTGTAATCGTCGCTGTTATAATTTGTTCCATTCTTTATATTAATTTTAGAAATTATTCGGATTTTCATGATGAAATTAAGGATTAAATTGCATTTTGGAAACCGGTGTTCGGAGCTGATGTCACTGGATTTTAGGTTGACTTGCAGAGAGCATGGCGTCTTGGGAGAATTTGGGGGACCTTGCCACTGTGGCACAGTTGACTGGCGTAGATGCTGTGCGGCTGATTGCGATGATTGTGAGAGCTGCAAACACTGCACGGATGCATAAGAAGAACTGCAGGCAGTTTGCACAGCATCTGAAGTTAATTGGGAATTTGCTGGAGCAGCTCAAGATCTCGGAGCTGAAGAGGTACCCAGAAACTAGGGAGCCTCTGGAGCAGTTGGAAGATGCCCTCAGAAGGTCTTACATATTGGTCAATAGTTGTCAAGACCGTAGCTACCTCTATTTGCTGGCTATGGGCTGGAATATCGTTTATCAGTTCAGGAAGGCTCAGAATGAAATTGATAGATACCTGCGCCTTGTTCCTCTCATTACTCTTGTGGACAATGCTAGAGTCAGGGTATATTTTATTTTTTTGTTTTGTTCGATTGTATGCTATCTCTTGTTGTAGATGGTCTGTTTCTTGTTGATCACTCCTAAATAAGAAGGATGGAGGGAAAAGTTTGTGTTTTTTTTACTCACTGGAAATATTCGTTCAACTTCTGGAGTTGTATTTCCCTTCAAATCTTTCACTATATTGTTTACGTAGTTATCTTAGCATATAATATTCTGGTTTTTATGTTTTCAACATTTGTTGCACATTCTTTTCAGCTTCAACATTGAGCGGTGTTTTAGTTTGAGGTTGTCAACACAGATTGTTTCAGTTACCACACCGAAATACTGTAGTTTAGCGCCCTAAAAGTTTAAAATCCTGGCTTTTGAAAATTTGGGTCCTAACATATTAAGTGGTTTGGTTTGAAATATTGTAGTGTAGGCGTAAATGTATGAAACATTATTTTGGAAATGCCTTCCTAAGGATCTATTTAATTAGAGAACTTGCTTAAATAACATTTAATTAAATTCTCTTGTCGAAAGTCATATCAAGATTCATACTTTAAGACATTCTTATGCAGATAAGGACCCCGTTTCTTCATCACATGTATCCACACAATTATGTCCCCTGATGCTGTGTCGTACTATCTGGTATCAGGACAACAAAACATTTATTGTAAATTATGGTTCATCTCATTATTTCTGGGTCACTACTTTATTGTGATCCTGTAAATAGAGTCAGGCATTACTTTTTCTTTTTGCCTTTCAATCAGCACAGCCCAAGTTGTAAGCCAGCAATCAACCAATTAATCAAATCCCTGTTTCTCTTCTCAGGCTTGCGAATGTGTGTGTGTATGTATGTGTATGCATGTGTGGCTGTTGTGAAAACATTTTGTTTCTGGATTTTTGCATATTCCCAATATTTTTTAGGATAATGAACTGCTTTGTCATTGTAATGGTAGCGTCTGCTATTGTAGATTTGGTCTGAAAATATGGTTAACAATCTATTACTTCTCTCATTCTATGGAATATTCAGGAGAGACTTGAAGTTATTGAGATGGATCAACGTGAATACACATTGGATGATGACGAGCAAAAGGCACAGACGGTTATCTTTAAACCAGAGCCTGACAAAGATGACACTGCTGTGTTGAAAAAAACACTATCCTGTTCTTACCCCAACTGTTCGTTCACTGAAGCACTTCAAAAAGAAAATGAAAAGCTTAAACTAGAGCTACAACGGTCACAAGCAAATTTGGATATGAATCAGTGTCAAGTCATTCAACGTTTACTAGATGTCACAGAAGTTGCAGCTTATTCTGTTCCAGAGAAGTGTTCACCAGAGAAAAATCACAAAAAAGAGGAATACCATTATTCTAAAGACAACAGTGACAAGGAGCATTCATCTGATGAAAAACACCATGCAAAAGTTGACAAGCATTCATCGTCAAGGTTATTTATTTCTCTCTTCCTCGACTACAATGTTTTTGTAGGTTCACTCAGGATAGATAGTTTACCAAAAGTCAGAATATTTATGTGAATTTTAAACCTTACCCCTCTGCCATCTAGAAAGTCAATTTAGTTTTGACTACTCTAAAAGTTACTGCTTCTTCCATTCCATCCCTTTATTCCAGTGGCATGCAGTCAATTATAGTTATTTTTAGTAAGCTGTGTGTCTTTACCTTTTTTATTACTAACTCATATTGATGTCAAACAGATATTCAGTTGCGCAGAAGGATATAGTATCAGCAGGGGGTTCATATCAGGAAGAAGATTGGCACACTGATTTACTTGCTTGTTGTTCTGAGCCTTCACTTTGTATGTTCTCCCTTGTTTGAATTTTTTTTAGGTTCTGTTTACCGTTTACTCATCTGAGGTTTGTTACCTGTTTATTATTGTTCACTGTCTTGGTAGCCTTATCAATGAATGATAATGCCTTTTCTTGTTTATTTCCATTATGTCAGCGCCACTAGTTTAGTAGTCTGTAACCATTTACCATGTATGATGCTACAAAATCCCAGCCACAAATCCGTGTTCCTTTTGCCATCAAATTGAGGTTTATTTTTCAAACTTTTTAAACTATTGTATGTTCAGCATGTCTCTATTGTAGGTCCCCCTTCCTTTGTTTGGGATCTACTCAGTTGAAATATTTGTTTAATGTTTGACTTTTTTTCTCTTTCACCAAATTTTAATTCCCTCTAGTTACACTTATGGGAATGTTGTTTTGCACGATATGCTGTTCAATACCTAATTGGATGAAATACACAGCTGCATGAGAAGTTGAAAATAGGATATATAAGACTGAAGCTTAAGGAAAAAATTACCGTATAGCTATAAGCATATTAGTGTTTATACTAGATAAGAGAATTGGCTCATGTAGAAGAGACGAAAATGTTGGGTTTAATCAGTGCTTATACTGGACAAGATACGACCGAGAATGAATGAAAGATGGATAGTTGGTGACACTTGGGGTCATAACTACGAAAGAAAAAATGGTAGAAGCTTCCCTTTGGTTGAGTGGATATGTCTTGAAGAAGCATCAATTAGGAGAGTAGATTAGATAGAGGTTACACTATCTCTAGATGAAGAGGGAGATCAATAAAACAATAAGAGCAACCATTAAGAAAGATTTAGAGTTCAATGGTTTGTCTATAAATATGATTCATAATAAAATATTATGGTGCTATTTGATCTATGTATCTGACTCTACGTAGTGGGAGAAGGCTTGGTAGTGGTGTTTGTTGTTGATGATGGTTGGTGGATATGGTTTGTGTGATTTGCATGGAATAAGATGAATACATGTTGAATTAGGAAATTGGGAAATTTATGTTGCTGGATACCCTTTTTTTCTTCCGTGAATGTGTTAGTGGTAATTGTGGATGTTGCTTTTCTCTATTTTAACTTGCATGTTGAATCATGGATGAATAATTGTCAAGGGATAGCCTCATTAAGCTTTGAAAACCTCTTATGTTTTGATTAAATAGAAATTATAGTAAGAACTGGAGGGTCAGTCCTTTGAACGGCAGAAAAAGCATGTAAATAGTATAAAGAAAAATAAATTAGCTCGAGAGAGCCTCCAATACCTCTGTATACTTCCAATTCCTAATAACTAGTATAACGTTTTTACTGCAGGTATGAAGACATTCTTCTATCCTTGTGGAACATTTTCAAAGATTGCTTCTATTGCAAGAAACAGGCCCATATGTAAGTTAGCTATGATGTACTGTGTTACTATTAAGGGGATGATGAATATTTCTCACGGGCCTTTAATAGCTGAAGTCTTGTGTTCACTTTCTTATGTTGTGAAGACTGAAGATCATAATGACTCAGACCACCCAGGCCCGTACATACCCGCTATTTGGAAAGGCCTTAATTTAATAATTTAAAGTTAGAACAAGGTTTTAAGAGACAGCCTCTGTAGGAGTTTCCGAACACTACGATAGCCATGAAATTGCTGTAATTTCGGTGATATCTTGTGACACATAATCCTATGTTTATCTAATTTCACTTATAATGAAGACATGCTATTATGTAATTGATAACTTTTCCATAACTTTAGTTAATGCTAAGGGTTCTCAGTTACAGAATTTTCTCGTTGCTTGTTATTTTTACCTTCAATCTGGTTGGTTTTAAACACTTTGACCATTATTGAGGTTTTGTTACTATGATTTACGCATTTTTGTTTTTTCAGCCTCTGCAGAAGCATGTAATGACTTGATGGCATATTCATTAATTTTGTCTTGTTGTTGCTATACTTGCTGCGTAAGGAGGAAGCTTCGGAAGATGTTGAACATCACAGTAATGCTTCCTTCCTTCTCTGCATAAATATGACATTTCATTCCCTCTTTTTTGGTACAACTAGTGTTTGGGAATTTTCGATATCATTAGCTTTTAAGATACAGATTGCATGTGATGCTTTCTTTAGCATCGTTATTCATTATAAATGTATTCATATTCCACTGGATATGTTCAATAATGCTCATCTATTTTTTTAAGCATGGTCATATCATTCAGTATTATAAACCATTTTTATGCAATTGGTACCAACTCTTATTATTCAAAGTAGGTTCTGTTCATCCAATTTTCAAGTCGAGTTAAAAATATAGATGTATTTGTTAAGATTTGAGCATATACTGGAATTGGTATGATGCATATACATTTGTTGGTTTCTTTGAATATTTTTTACCCACAGCTACCTTCTATGCAGGGGGGCTTTATTGATGATTTCCTCTCTCATTTGATGTGTTGCTGCTGTGCCCTTGTGCAAGAATGGAGAGAAGTGGAGATCCGTGGGATCAGTGGTATGTTCTCCTAATTCCTCACCTTGCTTTAATTAATATTGGGAACTTCATCTTGTTCAAAGTGTTAATTCACCTTGTAGTGTCATGATCTTCTCTCATTTTCTCATAAAAACCTTTTGAATTTGGATCTAGCTTGTTATCAATTTCTCTTTCCTCATTTTCCTTTTAGCACCATATTCTTCTTGCGATCACTGCATACATGCGAAATGTTTGATTTTAAACCATTTTGCAGGTCCCGATAAGACCAAAACAAGCCCCCCACCATCTCAGTACATGGAATCTTAACTAAGAAATGAAATCATCATTTGGTTGTCAGGAATTCAAGGTTACTTGAAGACCATAGTAAAGTAGAGACTATCTGTCTATTAGAAGTATAGGAATTATGTATTTTTATTCTCACCACCGCACCTGGCCTCGTTTTAACTATGTATAGTAACTTTATTTCACTGTTCATGAAAAAAGTTGCTTTTAGATATAGTTGATGCTGTATCATAACCTATTTTTCCCCCCTGGTTTAATATAGTCCGAGTTAATTTGTTGGCATGTTTTGGCATGCATACAAGTGAAATCTTTCATTTATTTATGTCATAACTCATTTGATTAGCTAACCCTAGCTTCTGTTGATATCGATTATTATTTACTTGATACATTAACAAAAAATAAAGTTAAAGGAGGGGAGCTAGAATCACAGGCATTGCCCACAATCAACCTGCAGAAGTGTTGATCATCTAAGGTGGCGAGTAAGATGGGTCAGCCTTGACATTTATTTTTATTTGTGTGGTTCTGTTTTAACCAAGTCATTTTTGTTTAGCTCGATTCCATATTCCGGCAAATGTTTTTTGTTTGTACTTCGATAATTTTTTTTCTGCATCAATCTGGATTTGTTTAGATTGACTCATCCAAAAGTTATTAATTTCATTTGGTCAAAATGAAAAGTTTAAATTCTGTTCAATCCGAAAGGTATAAAGGGTGTGGATGAGATTAGTGACGCGCAGGAACTACCTGTCCTCGCACTCCTCGACTCAAATATCGAACTCGCTGAAACCAAACTAACGAAAACACCCCGCCGCAGATACTTTAGGTATACGACAGTGGTAATTGACCCATAAAAACGAAACAGTACAGCAGCACGGTTCCAATCTCTTATCTCCACTACCCCTCCAACACCTTTTAAGGAACTCTCTCCACTCGAGCCCTTCTTTCCACACTTTCCATTTTGCGCTTTTGCGACCCATTTTCAGTTACTCATAATTTTTTTTTTTTTTTATTTCTTCAGATTTTTAATTTTCTTTTTCTCCATATTCCGTTATTGCTTTTTTGTGTCACCTAACTGATATTCCCTTTGACTGAGTCATGATAGTCCGTCCAAAAAATATGAATCAACCTAATCCAACCCAATGAATGTGTTAGTGTATGTTGGCATACCTATTTCAGGGCACCAAACTTGAATTTGGTCATTCCAATGCACTAATTGGAAAAACAGCAAGACTCCTGAACGTGGGTTAGGTTGATTTGAACTGTAATCCGAAAGCACACCTTTGGTTTGGACTTTTCAACGTTCTAAACCCTGCATATTATTAGGCTTTCTAAAGTTATATTTTGAAATATAATTTGTGGCAGAAATAGTGTAGAAAAAAAGTATTATTTCGAATAAATAAGTTGTCAACCATAATGACTTTCATATTTGAAATTTTTCTAAGGTTAAAGCAGTTCCGATGACAGTTTCTTAATTAGAAAATGTTTATATGGCATGAATTTCTTACCCTTTAAATATGGGTTTATTGTATAAGAAATAATTTCTTTATTATAAAAAAAAATTATTAACCCTTAACCATCATATCGAGATAGAGAAAAAGATAAATAAAATTGTACTTATCGACTTATTAGATTTTTTTTTTCATTAAATTTTCAATATTAAGAGGCTATATATCTGTGTACATTTATCGACCTATTACATTCATGTTCGTGAGTTGCTCTATGGTTTGTAATTTCCAATAATATTTCTCCTACAATCAAGAGGGTTAAAGATTTGCTAATGGTACTCATTAACACCTAAACTAAAATAAAACATTTTGTAGAAGGCAAATAAATCTATACAACAACTAAAGAAATCATATAATTAAGAAAAAAAAATAAGGAATGACAAAAATGTAATTGCAACCCTAGAGAGGAAAACTTCACTATATATACAGAAGAAAAAGTCCTAGAAATTCAAAACACAAATACAAGGGTCTCAGGACAAAAACTAATAAAAAGAATGAGAAATCTCAATACATTTCAACATGTAGATTTCTAACAACAACAAATATAAAAATAACCAAAACTTCATACCGTTGAGATATACAACAGAAAGGGTTTGAAGATCGACATGGGGTTATAATAATAAGTTATAAGTAAATCAGAAAAAAAGAGTTAAAAATACCATATTGAAAACTTCTTTTTCATTATCATTATCTAATGCAATTATAAATCACTTTTCATACATATTAATTCTAAATTATATTATATTATATTCTTGAATTGTATAATTTAATATTGATTAATCTTAAACCTAAATTGTCTTATAAACAAAGTTAAATTATTCTATGATAATCTTCTCTATGGTAGCATGCCCAAATTTTAAACTTTAGCAGTACAATTGTTTAAACTTTACCAGATCGGATTGAACTTAGATAAAAAAAAGGTAAAGTATGACATGTAAATAAGGTACAATGTGAGGAATAAAAGTAATATATCGTACACATTGGAATAAGATTATTGTTGAAAAAACAAATAGTCGGATGTCAACATAGCATGTCAAGAAAATATAAGGTACTTTGTGTATATGATAAGGTTTATCGGTTTCAATTCCTTCATAAGAGAAAAGAACATTTAATGAAAAGTAAAACGATAATGAATGAAAAGTTTTAATTTTATGGAAAGATATTTTCTTTACTTGTGCACATATTAATAAAAAAATTATTATCTCTCAATTTTGTAATTTCTTTTCTTTCAATCCAATATTTCTCGTATTCAATCATTTTCTTAGATGATTTATGAATTATTAAAGATAATTACTATATAAACTATACTTAATGTGTTATCATGTCCAATACTCTCTTCTAATAGATTATCTTTCTTTAGTTTTTTTTAATATTTTTTTTGAGCAATATCTTTAGTTTTTTATCCAATCGTTCTTTATTAAAATGATAACTATTTTAATAATACCTGCAACAAGAAATAGTTCTTTCATTTTTTCACAAATTGAAGTTTTTTATCTATGTCTCGTTAATAGCAACTTTAACAAAAAGCAACAAGGACTTTTCCAAATATATATATTTTTATATAATTTTAAAAAAATATTTAATATATTTTTTTCGTTTTTATCATTGCAAAGTGAATAAAATTATAAATTCAGGATAAATAAATAAATTTTAAAATATCATTTATCCAACAATTAAACATTGATTGACCACTTCAATAATTCACCTAAAGTTTTAAGAGAATATAAAAAAGCAAAGGAAAAGTGTAAAAAATAATGAAATTTTAAAAATTAAATTGAAAATGCACTATAAACGTTAATATCGTAAACATGTTGAGTTAGTATTAACAGTATCAGAAAAAAATAAATTTATTTAAATAACATTTTGAAAATGTAAAAAAACGAAAAAAATATGAAATAATATAGTGAAATTAGATAATTAATGTAGAAAATAATTTATATTCTCATAAAAATATGAGAAACTTACTTTTTGGTTATGTTAGTAAAAATTGTGTAAAACATGTCTAAAGAAATACTCAATAATATATATTTATAATAATTTAAAACACATGAGAGTATCTATTTGCACCCTCAATTTTGTAAATGAAAGAATGGTGAAGTAAAACAATGCTTTGATAAGTTTTATTTAAATAATATAATTTCGAGTTTTTGTCTAAACAAGTGAAATTCAATTATACTCTGAATCAACAAGGCACTAATAAGAGAGTATAATAAGACTCTTATTCATACCTTATTAAAAGAATTATAAAAAAGCAAAAGAGAAAAACTATTTACCAAAATAAACAAGCATCTCAAACAATTCATTGGTAATATAAAATAGAAATAATGAAATATCTCAAAATAATTTATTAAATAAAGTTTACTAATATATATATATATATATATATATATATATATATTAAGTCTATTGTGTCAGTTAAAAAATAATTTAGTTTTATATGATTCTTATATGAATATATATTAATAATACTTGTTCGTCTTGATATATATTTTTAAAACGTTTATCTCTTTTAGCACTTTTTTTATGAGAAGCAATTTAAAATTTTAATAATTTCAGAAACATAGATTAAAAACCATACTAAATGATTATTAAAATAATATTTTTCTTGAAAAGTTTAAAGACCACTAGTACAATTTTTTTAATAGTGTGGATCAATAAAATTATTATTAGTATAATTATTAATAATTTATTTACGATGAAGAACTGTTGGACAGACACGAGGGCGTGATCATGATCTTATGGATAAATCAAACCTAACTAACCAGAGAGAGAGAGATAGAGTTGGTCCTATTTCAGTATAAATAAAGCCCCAGCTAATTATTTGCCTTTTCATTCCAATCAGAGAAAAGTTAGGGTTCGTGACTTTCCCTTTTCTTTCGATTCTTTCCTTCGAAATCAGCATCATCATCATCGTTGATATAAAATCATGTCATCAGCGAGGAAGATCACCTTGAAGAGTTCGGACGGCGAGGCGTTCGAGGTGGACGAGGCGGTGGCGCTGGAGTCGCAGACGATAAAGCACATGATTGAGGACGACTGCGCCGACAGCGGCATCCCTCTCCCCAACGTCACCAGCAAGATCCTCGCCAAAGTCATCGAGTACTGCAAAAAACACGTCGACGCCGCCAATCCCGACGACAAACCCTCGGAGGAAGATCTCAAGGCCTGGGACGCCGATTTCGTCAAGGTCGACCAGGCCACGCTCTTTGATCTCATTCTGGTCAGTTCTTTTTCAAAACCTTTTCAATTTTATCCCTCGAATTTTATTACAAATTATATTGCAAATCATACTAGATAGTCTCTTCAATGTTGAAAAATCTCACAAATTAGTCTCTGTATGTATGTGTGTATGTTACTAAAATATATCACATCTTCCAAATTAGTATCGTATCTATGTTAGCAAAACATATCAATGCAAAGACTAAATTGATCGGTATTTAATAATCGGGAGACTGTTTATGCACTTTTATTATTATATATTTATTATTTGATTATTTAGGAACTAGGTAATATTTAGTAACTAATTGATGGTTGGTTCTTCTCTCGTTTATGCGCTATGGTGTTCTGTCATTAATAATGATTCGGAATCTGTTTTACTTCGTTTTTTCGTTGTTTGCTATTACTTGCTGTGATCCGTGGTGATGTTAGTTGGTTCTTCTAGTTGTGTGTGGTTGCAAACTGGCTATTGTGCCAATTATGTGACCTGATGTTTTCGATTGACCGTATCTTATATTTTGGATAACTTTTGTGGTTGGTTGAGTTTGATGCAGTGTTAGGGTTGCTCTTTTGTTATTTTTTTGTAATGGTTCATATGAAAAGATATGGTTTATTTATATGAAAAGCATGTAAGTTTGTCTAGTTTCGTAGTTATCTCTTAAAACTGTTGCGAGTTTGCTATATTAGGTAGGGAAAACTGAGTTAACTCATTATAAAACCTTTTCTGGCTAAACTTGGGTAGGTGAGCTTGCTTAAACCTCGGCTTCAAGAATTCAGTCAACGAGTTTGAACTTATGTTATTTTGCCGTTATTGACTCTACAATGACGGTATTTTTATTAGTGCTAAAATTATTTGGAGAAATTAGTTACTTTTTGAAGTATTTTCACTTTAAGAAATGTGTTTATGAAATTATATATGATTTGATCGTTTATGTATGTTTAATCTTATTTAGCGCTAATGTGCTACCATACTTATTGTGGTTTGCTACTTTTATTTATCGTGAAGTTGAAATATTGAATATTATTGTGCTAAATGTATTATGTTATGAATGTATCTCATTAATAGAGTTCTAATAGGCAAACTCTTCGAAGTTTACGGAACTTCTATGAGTTTATGTGCCTTATCTGGGGGTACTGATATGTTCTGCTACCTGGAAGCAATTAACTTCTGTAAAACATTATTAGGGAACCGAATTTGTGTGTTTGTAATTAAAGTCTGAACTCGTAGGGTCCCACTGCAAGCATTCATTATTGCTTGAGATTGTTGTCTACACAATATTGGGAATTTTCAATGTGATTCATTCAATTTTGTAGTTTGTTGTGCATGACTTCATATTCATCTGTACATTTTTCATCAATTTCTGAGGTCTCCTGCATTTATGTCCAACGTGAAGATCACTTTAGAGAAATAAATCTATACCTTTTAATAGTTTGCAAATTGCAATGCCATTCACCCAAAACCAACCTGCTTCTGTTTCAACTTTCCTTAAGTGAGCTTGTGCTTTTTCAAGTTGTTCAATGACCTCTACTCCTAATTATTCTGAGCTTCGAATAGTTCTCCAGGTTTCTGTTTTTTGATTATTTTATAAATCACTTCATGAAAGTAGACTCTCTTTCCATTCTTTTGATTCATTTGGCTCTCACTCAATTCCTTGTGCGAAATTTCCCATTTTTTATGTAATGAACTTATCCTCTCTTCTCTATCAAAAGCTAAAACGATAACTTTCTAATTTAGAATTGCTATTACATTTCCCCATTTTCCATGTTTGTATCACTTGAGCGAAGGATTGCCTTATCTACTATTTATTTACGGGTTGAAGTCTTGGAATTCCTACTATTCCTCATTTTCTATGTTGGATAATTTGTGCAATGGAAAACTACATATAGGACTTGTTTGGTCTATATAAGCTCCTACAAAGGAAGAAAAATTGAAATAAACCTTTTTTAAGTTAAAATTAACTTGTGCACAAGATAACGTGAATAAGTTAATTCTAGCTTTTGGAGAAGTTAATTTATTTTTTATTTTTTAATCTCATAGGAGTTTATGAAGAATCTCGTCCCAATATATACTCTGTTTATTTAGTCGGCAAAGTCTATACTGTTACGTACTGATGAGACAATTTTCCTTTTAGGCTGCGAACTACCTGAACATCAAGAGCCTGCTGGATCTTACATGCCAGACTGTGGCAGACATGATCAAGGGTAAGACTCCAGAGGAAATTCGCAAGACCTTCAACATTAAGAATGACTTCACCCCTGAGGAAGAAGAGGAAGTTCGTAGGGAAAATCAATGGGCATTTGAGTGATTTTGTTGAGGTCATAAAATCTGAATGAAAGATCTGCCTTGTGGATTTATGCTATGCTTGTCTGTTTTCAAAGATCTTCCTTGTAGATTTACCTATATGCTATATACTTGTTTGTTTTCTATTTCAGACTATTTATGTTGACTACGTTCACGAGTCAGAATTATCTTCCTTAATGAACGTTAAGAGCGCTTGAATTGTAAGTAATAGTTATAATGAGGGGATGCGATTATTCTGACACGAGGGTTATTGAGTTCAATAATAGCCAACCTTTGGCTACTAAATTATCATCCCCGTATATTACATGGTAATAAGTTTAAGCACCTAAATGCTGCTACAGTGCTAAGACCACTGTATGCTTACTAATGTAAAGGTGAATATTTGGAAATGATCCTTCACCAAGCAGGTTCTCTGACTGCTATTCTGGTGTCCAAAAAGCAACAAAGAACATTCTGAATATCATGTCCGAATTATAGTTCTTGATCACTACATTTAAAATCTAGAGCATACTGAGGATGAATTTATCGAAGAACGGATAAACTTTCCCAAATTAAGTACAATCGTTTCTATTATTTCATTTTCGTTCAACTTTCACCTTTTTATAGTGCTTTTAGGGGAGGGCGTTAATCGGAGAAAGGAATTAAGTATTCTGGTAAACTGCACTGTTTGGATATTTAATTAAGAGAATTTGGATTTTTAAGAGAAATTTGGATTTCAGTTTTTAACTATAGAGAATCAATCTAGATAACTGAAGTAATTAAAGATGAAAGCGCATTTTTATGTATTTTAATATAAAAAAATAACTGAATTTTCTTGACTAGTATTCGACACACTGGTTAGCATTTGCCAATAATAATAGTTTAGGGTCATAGTATCCTCGATGTGTTTATATGCTCGAAAAAATTTCCTTTTCTAATTTAATATTTTCATATATAATTATTTGTTTTCCTTTGAGACGGGATAAACTATGTGCTTTACTATTTTACGGTGCACGTTTTTTTAGTAAACCAGGCCCGGGTATTAACAGCGTAAGACGAATGTAATTGTTAACAAACAAAACCATCTGCCTTTGTCGTAAATTTTAAAAATTTAAACAAATTCATATTTCTAACATCCCTTGGGGAATCATTTCGATCACAATCCTTCTATTGCAGGGGGACGAAAATCCATAATGTATGTTCAGCACAAGCGATGGTAAACTTAGACAAGATTATAAGCTTAATCATAAATCCAAAACCTCAATACAAAATTGGGATTTATGTGAGTAACCGGATGCATGTCCCAAGTGACACACTGGTATCTATATAAAACTAACATACTGCATGATTGTTGAGTGAGTAGATCTCTCGATCAACAAAATTCCCGACAGCTTATAATATAAAAGAATGTGAACTGAATTCTTAAACTTCTAGTTCAAGGGTTTCCCTGATAATCTAGCTAGTACTTTCTTTGTGGCCAACTCATGACCGGCTTAAATCACCACTTGGCAATCTAAATCTATGAGCTAGTTCATCCATCATCCTATTTACTTCTTCAAATCCCTCTTGGTCTTTATTTGAGACTTTGAAATTGTGAACTATATTTTTCAAGTCCAAAAGACTGCTTCCAGGTATTATCCCTAACCTTCTCTCCTTCATCACCTTTTCCACTTCAGAAACATTCTCCCATTGAGCAGACACGGCATAAATGATCAGTAGAAACTGGTAACAGACCAGGTTCTTGGGATCCATGTCAACAAGAAGCTTAGCAATTCGTTCCCCCAAGTACACATCCCTCTTGAAACGACACAAACCAAGCAAACTTGCCCATAACAATGACTGACGTGACATATGCCCATCAAATTTTGCCATGCTTCGCAGAAACTCTTCTGCCTCATCAACAAGCCCCACATTCGCAAGAAGGTTTGCCATGCACCAAAAATGAGCATAATTTGGCTTCACACCAAACACTTCAGTCATCTGTTTGAAGTAAGACCTGCCATCAGCCAACAGCTCCGCCCGAGCACAGGCACAAAGAATGCCAATGAAGGTTACTTCATCAGGGAGCAACCTCAAACTCTCTTCCCTGTCATTTCCATCCATCCCAACCATTACACCAAATAGGCTAAGTCCATCTTCAGGATTCCCCTGAATGCAACTCCCTAAGATCATTGCATTCCATGAAATCAAATTTCTTTCTGTCATCCTCTCAAACACTCTCCGCGCAGCCTCCACCCTCCTGCACTTAGAGTACATATCAATCAAAGCCGTATCTAGAATCAAACTTGACGTCACGAACATCCTGACAATGCTCCCATGAACCGATCTCCCTTCCTTGAGTCTACCCGACCGACCACACGCTGTAGCCAGACAGACCATAGTCCTAGCATTACCCCTCATTCCCAACCTACCCATTGTGCGAAACAACTTCATCGCATATCCAGGGTTTCTACCCTTCAAATACCCACTAATCATTACGTTCCAAGTAACCAAATTCCTCTCAGGCATTTGATCAAACAGTCGGTGTGCAGCGTTCAACTCCCCAGCCATCATATGGCCATCAATGATCGAGTTCCACGAGACCAAATCCCTTGTCAACATTCCATCAAACAACACCCTGGCAAGCTGAACAGCCCCACAACAAGCGTACATGTGAATCAAAGAGTTCTGGACAGGAAGCACAGAGTCAACACCATTCTTGGTGGCCTGCGCATGGCACTCTTTCCCAGAATCAATGCAACCCGTCTTCGCACAAGAGCCAACGAGTGGAACAAAGGAGTAGCTATTCGGAAAGAACCCACGCATCAAAGAGCAGAAGTAAAACATAACAGTTTGATGAGGCGCATCGCTATCACAATAGGCGTGTATCACGGTGTTGACGCAGAAGGTGTCGGAGGAGTTAACGTGGCGAAAGATCAAAAGGGTGTAAGCGACGTCGCATAAGCGGGAGGCACGGCTCAAAACGGTGCGTGCCAAGAAGGGATTGCGGATGAGGCTTGAAGTGACAAGGAGTGCTTGGATTTGAAGGAGGTGGCGGGCACTTCGGCACGAGTTTCGAAGAAGCGCTTCGAATTGTGAGAAGAGGGAAAATCTTGGCTTTTGTTCTTCAGTGAGCGAAGAAGATGAAGTGCGCGTGGTGGTGATAGGGCGCGTGAGCAAGGCGCTTCGGAATGGGAACCGTTGGCGCGTGGAGACTCTGGCCATTCATTTGGAGGTTGGGTTTCACAGTTATTTTCTGATGGGTAGAGCTTAATCGCCATTGACGGCGAACATGCCTCTCTTCTCAGCTCACGCTCTTCGGTGGAGACTCCACTGTGTGTTGTGTTCAGATGCAAACACTAAACGGTGCGTTTCACCCAAGCATACCACAGACACTGTTCTTAGGTATCGCATTAACCTTTCCCACGTTATGTTACTTTCTTGTTAAATTAAACACTGTTCTTAGGTATCATTTGTAACTTTTAAATATTTCTCATAAAAAAAAAACTTTAAAGAAACTAGTGTAATTATTGTGACTCATAATATCTAAACTTAAATTGAGCATAAAATATATTTTTAGTATTTTCATTGCCCAAGTCTATTTTTTATAAACTACCGATCAAAAATAAAATTGAAAAGTACAAAAAATATTAGAAAAATATATATAAAAGAGCTTTCAAAAATGAACTTATATATTAATTAATTTGAAGTTGTGAAAAAATTAGTTTCACTTTTTCTTCTTAAATTTTTTTATGAATTAATTTGTGTAAAAAATATTTAATGGTGGTATAAAATTATTTGTATTCTTGATATATATTTTTTACTGATTGAAAAAAATTAATAAAAAGTAATATTTAGTTAATTTTATATCGTTAAAAAATTGTAATGATACAAAAGTGTATCACTGACATATCAAATTAGGTTAAATCTAAATGTTTATAAAAGTACTCTTGGATAAAAGAAGAATGTGAAGCACGTGTTCTCAATCGGCTGAAGTAAAAAAATTATTTCTTCATAAAAAAATTACCTATATGTACTTAAAATTAACAGTCTACTTCATATTATAAATTTGATTATTTATTTTGAAAAATGGCCTGTCAGTTGCGCTTTCTCAAAAATTAAACAAACTTTATTCTTTTTTCATCCATCGTCTAAGGTTTTTCAAACATAGTTTTTTAAAGATTTCATGTTTTTAAAATTATTATTATTATTTTGAGAGAAATTAATATTATTTTTAAATGAAGCTGAAATTTCTTTGACCAAGCTGAAATTTCATGTTTTTTAAAAGAATGGCCTAAATAAATTAGAGAAATTTATTAAAGAAAATAGACTTAATTATAATCATAATCTCCGTATTTTTGAAAAATTCACAATTTTGATATCTATTTTTTATAATTTTAGTCTCTGAATTTTCAGTTATCCATAATCTTGTTTAATGTATTTTCTTCTATGCAATTCTGATTTCTTAATTTTTAATTATTTATAACTTTATTTAATTTTTATTTTAAAGTTATATCAAAACATTATCAAATTGTTGTTGATAACAAGTCTTTACTGCTATATTACCTCACATAATCCCTCGATTCATGTAAAATATAATAAATGAGTATGAAAAATGAAATTAAAAATCGAACAAAATGACGAATAATAAAAAATAAGGAATTAAATTCGTGAAAAAAAGTTTTAGACACTAAAATTTGAATTTGACCAAAATTACAATAAAGTAAAAAAATGCTAAAGTAAATAATATTTTTGAATTGTTGATTTTTCACCGTGGATTATAGGAGTATGATCATATAGTATAGTAAACCTTATCAAAGGAATAAAACTTTGACATTTTTATAAGGAAACTTCAATGAATATAAATTAAATAAAAAATTATTTTGGTTTCATCTGGTATAATTCAATCTCAACACTATTTAAAAAAAGTTATTTCTTAACATGGTTATTGCCGAAGAAAAGGAAAAAAAATAAAAAAAACCATTATTGTTATTTTTCAGGAAAGTTATTTCTAAGCATTAAGTCAGAAAAATAAAAAATTAGAGGGCCATTTGGTAATTTAAGAAAGTTGTTTGAGAGGGGTACCTAGCAGTGTAGCGTGAAAGAGTGAAGTTGGAAGGAAATGGTGAGAGGAAGCAAAGAGGTTCTGCAAAAAGCAGCCAAAACCCTATCGGACATCCTCGTTTGCCCTCTCTCTAAGCAACCTTTGAGGTTTTGCTCTCTCAATTTCTTTGTAACTGTTTATATTTTCTTCATTTTTTTACCAATAATTTCTCTTTGGTTTTGCAGGTATTGTGAGGAATCAAATTCCCTGATCAGTGATGCTATTGGCGTTGCCTTTCCCGTCGGTTCTAATTCCCTTCTTCACTTTCAATTCAATTTTCAATCCTTTTGGGAATTTTAAGGTTCCTTGTCTGCTAACAATGTTGTTTTGTTGCTGAAATCCTAATTGTTTCCGCAAGGGTTACTGCACAAGGCTCCATTTTCCAGCATTTATGAATCTGTAACTTGTTCTACTGTAAATTTATGAATCTTGAAGAATTATAAAATGTTTGCATTGAAATGTTTATTACAGGGAAAAGTTACCCCTCTCTGCAATAATAATGAGCATATTGTTTAATGGTGAGTCTTGACTCATGGAGTTATGTTTCTGTTTTCCTTTTACTTGTTAGATAAAAGATGGTATACCGTGCTTGGTTCCAAGAGATGGGAAGATACTTGAGGAAGAAGATGCATCAAAACCTGATAATGATGCCAATTTATCAGCTGTGAATGAAGAGAATCAAGGAAGAAGTGCCTGAGACGAGGTTGTAAGATTTTTTTATGATGATCAACTATCTGTGGCCCTTCTGTCAGTGTAACGTTACGCTGTTTTCACTTGGAGGGAAGAATCGTGTTTTTCTTCTTTTCCTTCAATGAAAACAATTTGAACAAATAAATCTCAATTTTCCCCTTTCTTTATTGTTTGAATTAATAGCTGATTTGTATCTCCCAGAGTTCTCTAACTGTATGATTCGAGGTTTATTATCACTCATGTGAAATTTAGTAGTGATACACAACTCGGTAAAGAAACAGAAGTTATATATATACATACATATATACATATATATATATATTGTGATGTAAAAGTAAAAAAAGGAGTAAGATAGAAAATATTGTAACTTTTTGTCAAGAGTAAGATAACTGATGGAGTATTAGTTATAAATTCATGCTGATGTATATATAACAATAGAATTGAAGGTCTGGTTGCTTGACTTGTCTCCATTCTAAATGTACAGTGCATTGTAATAACTTTTTGCAATAACAAAATTAGAAACTTCTAAATCGAATGGATCTTTGGTGATGCACCTCTAATGTGGTAGTCTATAAATCTTTGCTATGTTGGTTTGGTAATAACTTAGTAATTCACATTTTATGTAGGTACAAGAAGAGTAAGAAATAAAGATAAAAGTTTGCAATGACACCTATATGCAGTGGTGTAATCTTTACCTATGAAGTGTGTTATTACGTTCGTTATCCATCATAAGATTGAGATCAGAGAAAAAAGTGAGTGTAAATCACATGACTCTCAGGATTTTGCTTCTTACATAAGATCAAAGAAAGACACACTTTGTGATGTGTCTGTTCAAATATTTGTTTCTTTGCAATATGAAGTTAAGTAAATGTTGCAGTGGTTCCTTCTAAACTGTACTGTATTTTGTTGGGGACAGTTCCTTCATAATACATTTTGTAAGCATGTTTTACACTAAAAGCATGTTTTACACTACTTTATTCTTGTAAAAAAAAAAAAAAGCTACATATCTACACTACACATAATGAAAATTACACAAGGCTTCTGCATCTCTGCTAAATCAGCTTAAATTTCAAAAAACTATCAACAAGGTGTTGAAATTTCTCCAGCCAATTCATCAGTAATTCCTTACTATCTATATTCAACAGTATTTACGTATCTAGTTAAATCTTAATGTAGCGAGTTAGTGTGTTAATCGCCCAATAATTTAAAACACACTAGTTGGATAAAAAAAATTAATACTCTGTTTAGATTATGATTAAAACAAAAGGAAGAGAAAACAAGAGGACTCAATAGCAATAAAAAGGAATAAAGTAGAGAATTTCTCTTTTCTTATTTTGATGAATAAAAAAGAAGAGTTCAAAGAAATAAACATACCATACAAAACTATTTTTATGCAAACTAGAAAAAGGGTTTTTACTTTTTTTCATAACAAAAAAAGTAGTTTAAATTTGTTATAAAAAGTTACTTAAGTTTTTACTATATTAGTTTTTCAATCATAAAATTAATATTTATTTATCTTGTTACAGAAAATGCAATTTATTTGAAAAAAAAAAAACTTTAACAAGATACTTCAAGGTATTAATAAGCATCAAAAGTTTTAGTTTCTACTTTGATTCATTCCTTTCAAAGCATCTGCAACATGGTGTGAAGGTCATGTGCATGTTGATGCCAAACGTGGGCTGGGTACAGTAGAGAGCATGAGTTTTCATTGACTAAGACAAGTATAAGATTTGGTGAAAATATTGAGCATGAGTGCCCTACCAGCTAGGGGTCTCAAAATACCTCTGTATCTCAATTGAGCATGACAACCTAATGATGCCTTCCCTGAACGCCATCCCAAATGTATGAAAAGAGCAATACAAAAAACAAGAAAGAATAATAAATAAAGTAAGAAACAACGATGAATAAGAAAAAATATGTTGAAAAAGCATAATCAAGCACATAGTGCAAGACACAAGGTGTTACACTGGAGTTAGGAATCCCGTAATTTATAGTATTATTCTACCTCAAAGGAATGAAGTATCTAGGTCAAGTGTAACACTCTTATGTTGGTGTAACCGCTTTTGTGTTTGGACGATAGAAACTGTCACACAAACCTTATCTAACCACCCTTTCAAACCAAGCAAAACATCTAGGACTAAATCAGAACCATAATTGTCACACTGTGACCATTAGTTGCAACTCTTTTTCTTCTTAAGGCTCTAATTGACATGCTACCCCAACAGTAAATCAGATGACTCTCAAAGGCTTCATCTCACTTGTCACCAATTTAATTGGCCTAGCTGAGGGACAAAGGAACCATGATGCCCCTTTACCCTCTTACATGATTCTCCTTCAAAGTAACAACAACCAGCAGCCATCTGAATCTGCAGCAGCATCCAATTTCAGTGAAGATTGCTGGTGTTGTGTGTGTTTGTCAAGGTTGAAGGCCAGAGATGAAATTCGTGTCCTTCCTTGCTCCCACAAATTCCATAAGATTTGTGTAAATAGATGGCTTAAGGGTCACCACAAAACGTGTCCACTCTGTAGATTCTCATTGGGAGCCGAGGAGAAGTCTCATCGTGCTGAAATGTTCACTGAAGAGATGTTGATATGGTTTTCTTCTTTCCATATAGCTGGTATGTAATGGTCTAGATTTCACATATGATAAGATTCTTGCTTTGCTTTCAATTTTGTTGATGCAAGGCTTGTGAATCTGATATAAAGCAAGCTCAAAGAAATTGGCTTTGTTGTCTGATATGTATGAATTCCAATGACCAGTTTCACAAGGGAAATAGTAGATGATATCCAAAATACCATGTCCATTACTCCTAAGGATTAAGATATTCATTCTCATAAAACCTATGAATCTAACCATTTTGCATAGAAAACTTTGTTGATGTGTGGTGTGGGGTAAATGCCTCTTGAGGCCATTTCATTCACCATGATGCTTTCTATTTTTTTTTAAGAAAACATCATCATCTTTGGAAGATTCATCCTGAATCTCTCTCACTGAAGAAGTGAGAAATCTTCAGAGGAGAATATTCTTCAATAATTCCTCAATCTTCTTAAAAAGTTTCATCTAACATTCCAAGATGCGCCTCCCCATGGTCACACTTTGTAACTATAAATCTGCAGGAACGAAAACCAGCCAATTTAATAAATAAAACATGGCATATTGGCACATAAGAGATAAGAGGTTCACACCATTGAGGCATCCATCAATTTTCTTCCCAACAGTTAAGAGATACATAATCGAAAGTCGAACTAACAATGGTTTTTATTTGGTTACTTGCATAATGTCATCATTAAGGAAGTAATACATAGGGTAAGGGCGATTTACAGATCTACTTAAAGCCTAATCCTATAATTTGTTATAAAAAAATGTAGTACTAATTAGTTAAAATTATCAAAATGGATTAAAAATTAATATAAACTAAACTCTATTCTCACTCACTAATTAGAACAAGGGTGTACCCCCATAATTTGAAAAATTCTAAAATACTCTTCTAAAATTTATATTAATCTCAAATATAATTTTTTATTTTAATTTTAAACGGTATAATCTAAAATACAAAATAGTTTATGTATTTGTATAATCTAGAATACAAATTTTAAAATTTCAGAATAAGTAATCCATTTGTATTCTATATAATCTAAAATATAATTTTAGATTTTAGAATAAAAGAATTATTTTTCATATTATGCAATCTAAAATACGAGAAAGCAAAGATGGGTGCAGTTTAGAAATGAAGAAAATGATAAGGGTAAAATGATATTTTTACTTCATTCTCGTACGAGGTGCAGGAAAAAAATACGGAGGTGCAGGAAGAAGCACCTTTAGAACAATACACAATTCATTAACCGAAACATGGGAACTTCAGGGTCCAATAGGTGAATGAAATAGCTATCCAGCCCAATCCTACTTTTGATTCAACTCCTTTTATTTTTACATATTTCTTCTGTTTTTCTTTACAATTTTTTGTTCAATTCTAAAAACTATATTTTGTTCAATTCCAAATTTAATGAGTACATGTTTCAAAAATGAATTAAAAAACTAATTTCTGAATTTTTCTTACTATAAAACCAATATGCCATGCTTCAATTGATGAGTATATGGGGGCCACACCACCTTCAATAGCGTGAAAAATAGAAGAAAATGATTCCTCTAGTGAAGTTAAAGGGGAGAGATTGACAATAGCAACTACAATTGACGGAATCCCATATTCTCTTCGAAAATTGGATTTTCACTTTAGAGATCACCATATTAATAGTCTTTAATTTGACAAAAGTCTCCATTTTAACGATTTCATTTTGATCCACATGGTTTGTGCCTTTTTCTTCCTAAATCACAAATTTGAGGAGGAAATAATGAAGAGAAAATATATAATTCTCCTAAAAAAAATATACAACTCATACATCATATGAGGTTTTTTAAAGCCTTTAATTTGACAAAAGTCTCCATTTTAACGATTTCATTTTGATCCACATGGTTTGTGCCTTTATCTTCCTAAATCACAAATTTGAGGAGGAAATAATGAAAAGAAAATATATAATTCTGCTAAAAAAAATATACAACTCATACATCATATGAGGTTTTTTAAAGCAAGTTCTCTAAATTAGTTTCTCAAATAAATTTATTGAAGGAAAAAAATATATGTATAAATAGAATGAATCCACATATTTGAGTATAATAAAATGAAAAGTGAAACACAATAGAAGAAAAAAGAAAACTAATGTAAAAACTTCCGTTGCCGGGAATCGAACCCCAGATATCCTAACCGCTGGACGACAACGGAATTTTTGTTTATTTACTTATAACTTTAATATATGATAATAAAAGTTTTCATTTTGTTAATGCTTTTCCTACAACTTTAAGCGACCATATAATTCATAACGGAATATTCTACCTCGGAGAAGGAAGTAGCATTTTTTATAAAAATCAAAATATCCATACTAATTTGACATATCAAGTAAAAAGACCATTTGATAAAGAGAAGTGTGTAATAGAAAATAAATCATAAGAAAACCATAAATTCCCAAAGGAAATAACTTTGTAATTTTGTGTTGGGAAATTGTATATTTTTACCATGATAAATACCCTATGAGTAGAGTTAGCGTGGGGAATTGAGGAGGAAAAGGAAGAAAAACCAAAGGTTTGGTTTTGGTGCAGTCAATGGTTGTGAGAAGGAACCGAGTGGGCCAAGGTTGATGTTGATTCAGTTGAAACATCGACAACAATATTCCCCATTTGTGGTACCACATTACCTTTTGAAAAAGCTTTTATGTTATCTCACAGAAACATCCATAATTGACACCAACATCACCCTTGTTCTACCTACGTCAATAAATTTCCTTATGGTACAACATTCCCACATGAGGAAGTGGACTCTTGGGTCGATAACACTTCCCTCACATCACACCACAAAATCAAAATATCTATTCCATTAAGAGAGAAAAAAACAAAACATCTTGCAGGCTCCTCCAAACACAACTTTTAACTGGGCATGCCCTGCACACAAAAACCATGAAGGACCTGAATCTGATCATTCCCTGGGACCGCAAAACATAATAAGTTATGTTGTTCCAAGCACCAACTTATCCCTTGTTTTATATGTTGCAACTTGTAACAATGGATCACCTCAACACAACATCCAAACATGCTATTTTGTTTCCAAATTATAAGAGATTCTCTGCACCTCATAGGTTCATATTTTGTTGTTATTTCCACTACCTGCATTCTGCAATCAATACTGTTATATATTCCTCAACTATATATACTTGAAATGGTCTTGTAGAGTTTTCATTTTAAATTAATGTCAGTGTAATGGTCTTGCACTCATCATGCACAAACATTTCTTCTGTTAATCATTTAACAGTAACAGTTGATGTCACTTTTACGATAATTAGTGTAGAAGTCAATAAACTTGACGTAATAGGAATTTGTGATTACATTATAAAATCATTTTATTATGTCATTGTACATGAAAACTATATTTTAATGTCAATAAAAACTGTATTTTGAAAGAACAAAAAACCAAGTGCCCATAATATAACGATGGACCTTGCCCCCACAGAATGTGTTTGGCATTGAATTGGGTTTCAACTAAAGAGAACTCCGTTTTTATGTGGCAAAAAGGTTTGAAAATTTGTTTCATGAAACAAATATGGCATTTTGATTGTAATAAACTAACATGTGAGAAATATTTATGACCAAACAAAGGAAGTGATGAGATAAACTACCAAATGTCAACATAAATAATGTCGTGAATTTGTGGTCAAAAGCTAATTTACACTGTTTTTCTTGATGGAACACTACACGTGGATTGTCAACTGTTAAATGAAATAAAATGCTTATTTTGGATTGTATCAAATTTGTTGTGTGGGATGGCTGAATCTTACTGGTATGTTTGTTTTAAGAAACCATATAGGAAAGTAAAATATGAAATCGTTTTGTACATTATATGATAGAGATGATGAAAAGAAAAGAAGTATTAGAAACTATGAATAGAATTGCATCTATTTCATTCCACCAATGGATCTCATTTTTGTATTGCATCTATTCAACTCCTTGAACTTTGCTTCTTTTTGTCACTGCTAATACCTTTATCATCATTAAAAGCTTTAATTGATTTATCATCTATGACGTATCTTTAAAGCATAACAAGTTTGTTGTTACCTTCAACTTAACAAGAAGCAGCATCACACAACCACATCTAAATTACCTTGTCTAAACACTCAATTTAACTTGTTTTCATAAGATCAAATCACTCCCTGTAATAATGCTACAGCACTTAGCTACATAATAAAAATGTTGCATGCCTAACCTTAATCATTTTTCATATCTATTGCTTCATCACACCACAATCATCAACCCAACAACAAAATCTACTTATTGAACCACATTTCCTTTATAATTTATATTTTTGCATCAGATTATAGATACACATTCAATCAAAACATAATAATATCACATTCAATTGTCCTATACCAAAATCACAATACTTTGCTATTTTTACATACAAGACCCGCAGTTTCATATATAGTCTCCATTTCTCATTCCAAACTAGACCTATTCAACATGTCAAATAACATATTTATACATTGAGAAATGAGTGGAAATAAAAAACTGTTTAGTTTAATTAAAATAGTCTTAAAAAATAACAATAATATATATATATATATATATATATATATATATATATATATATATATATATATATATATATATATATATATATATTATTTGAATGCAAAAGAAAAAAAAGTTAATTTATAATGAATTTCATGTTTACCTTTTATCCTATTTTGTACGTTTCAAATATTTTTTTTTATCAATTTAAATTAGCATAATCCATTATGGTGGAATATTAATTTATCCAAAATATAAAAAAGTTAACATTGAACTAACATAATCTATGATTATTTAGGTTCAAATAGCATAACTGGTTTGTTTTAACATTTGTGTTGGTGGAATGGTAAAGTTAGCATTTGCAGGAAAAGAAAAACTTTCGTCGCAATAAATTATAAGAAATACAAAACCCAAATCCTTGTGAACATAAGTAAAAAATTAGGCACTGTGTGATAAGAAATACAGAAACTAAATTCCTAAAACATATACATGCATTATCATTTATTTATATATGTCAAATTATTATAACTAAAATTTAAAATAATTTTATCAGTATAAAATAATTTTTTTAAAAATATATTTTGTTTTTTAATTTTTTTAAACAGATCCAAACAATTTGACCTAAAACTACATCAGACTCGGAAGTTATAATCTACTTAAATATGAATACCAAGACAAATTTTTTCTCCCTCCATAGTAGACTTAAAAAGAATTATGAAAAAAATGTTCTTTATAATTTGGATTATTTAAAATTACGAGTTATATAGGTTTTTGTAATCATACTCGTATTAGTAATTATTTTCGGTCTTCAAAAACAAAATTCGTTTAACAAAAATTTTGATTAAATTAGTTGTATTAAACATTAAAACATAAAATGTTTTGCCCAGTTTCTCATGTCGACAATGTCATGTATGGTCATTTAAGTAACTATTTCTTTCTTTAGAAAGAAAATCCGAATTAGAGAGACATAATAACGTAGGGAAAAGAACAAAACGTCTTGTCGTGCAAAGTATCCTCCAACCTATAACAGTCTTCCTGGTCCCTCTTCCTCTAGCCGGAATCGTTAATTAAGTACATAGTGGAATCGTTAATTAAGTTATGTACGAAAAAAGGTTAACTTATTTTTTTTTAAGATTTTAGATAAAACTAATAGTGTCGTTATAAGCATTTTTTATTTTTATAAGTTTTTATAAAAAAAAATAATAATTATACTTTTTATTAATTTTATACTCTTATATTTTTTTAAATTTAATATTTTATTAAAATTAAAAGAATAAGTGTTATAATAATTAGGTTAAAAAACATCAAAATTCTAAAAGTAATAATAAATTTTAACTTCGATTTGTAGTTCAAGCATCGTTTTAAAAATTTAAAGAATTAAATTTGTTAATTTATAGAAGAGATTTATTGTAATTAACGATTGTTAGATAAATAAATTAAAGATTGTTTAAAAATGGCTTATCAAATATATTTTGATACCCAAAAAGAAGGAAAACTAGACAGCTGATTTAATGATAAGAAAAATAAAAAAATAGATTAAATGTGTGAAAACTGAAGTGTCTAAAAGTATTCTCTTAAAAGAAAATAATAGGTACTTAAATGCATGCTACATGAGTGATGACACTTCAAAATGCAAATAAAACAAGTTGATGGGATAGAAAGGTTAAAAAAACATTAATAGGGCTGTTAAAGTGAAATGGTACGGTAACATATGATTACTCATAATTAAAACATACACATATCAAGTAATGTTAGATATGCTAGGGCAAGAAGAACAGGGACCTTACTTTCCGCATGAAGAAAGTTTAGCGATAAAGAGGAAAAAGAAACTAAAGAGCAAGACGCCAAAACTCAAAACTAGTTAGAAATGCAATACCATAAAAAGGGCAATCAAAATAAGTTAATGGTTGAGGTTCCAGCAGGGAATGCAAGAACCAAAAGCACATTCTTCTTTCTTCTCATACATTCCCCAAATTTTACTATTACTATCTAAGGTCCGAAAAGGGAGAAAGATAGGAACTTAAACGTGGAAACGTGGCCACCACAAATCCAGAAATGCACTAAAATCCATTACATCATTATCACTGAAAAGGGTAAACCGGAGATTCAGGGCCATGTGGGTGAAGTGGGTTAAACCATCGAGGACCCTCCTCAAAATGGAGCCGTAGATGCTCGATATAGGCTACCCTTCTTCTTTTGCTCACTGCCTGCAACTTCACTCAACTGCAATATTACCAGTGCAACATCAAACCATATCAACCACTGTTTTAACTATATAATGACGTACCACATTAATCACACCACTTCTGGTTTTTTATAGTATACAGCCAACTATTTTGTAACTGTTATTTTGCCATTTTATCTCTCTTCGTGACCCATTATCCATTATCTTCTGCTTTTATTTTATACTTCAATTTGCCCTACACAAATGGAATTTCTCTAACCATAATCATACCTGTTTTTGCTGCCTTTTCAGCCTGGCATTCTCTTCCTTTAATTGCTCAACTTCTACTTCCAGTTCATTCGTGTAAGCCTGAAGAGACAAAAAGCAAAAACACGTTAAGCTTTTTTTTTTTTTTTTTTTTTTTTTAAAAAAAAAAAAACAAA
>Ga0209700_103931_pt1 | contig 27643 bp, 14 predicted proteins | sample SiratroredBW_FD_187528 | JGI IMG/M metagenome (GOLD analysis project Ga0209700, IMG submission 187528) | Root nodule microbial communities of legume samples collected from California, USA - Siratro red BW (SPAdes) (version 2) | ecosystem: Host-associated > Plants > Roots > Nodule | place: USA... | reverse complement strand
TCAAAAAAAAGTTCATTTTTTTTTTTTTTTTTTTTTTTTTTCAACATTTATATCATGTGATTTTCCCTTGTCTGGTTTTGAATTATTTTGATATTCCAACCAATCTATTAGTCGGTTTACATTGATATATTTTTATATTTTTGTTTGGAAATTTCTGTTATTTTTGCCCATGTCTTGTTTCTTCTGATCCACGTGAATACTCTGGATTAATACTAACAATACAAAAACGCAGGGAGAACAAAAACTTAACAGGTACAGCCCGATATGCAAGTTGCAATACTCACCTTGGGATTGGTAAGTTTGAAGTTAGAAAATGTTATCAAATCTTTCTGCCTAAATAGATTTCTTTTGTTATTAATTTACTATATTTTTTATTTTGCAGAGCAAAGTCGGCGGGACGATTTGGAATCTCTTGGATATGTACTTTTGTATTTCCTCAGAGGAAGGTACAGTATTCTGCTCTCCTTTTCTTCTACAAGCTTTTTTTTCCCTATAATCTTTAATAATTGGGATGGTATAGTGAAAATCCTCACCATTTAATGGCTCTATTTCTGTCTAGCCTTCCTTGGCAAGGCCTAAAGGCTGCTACGAAGAAACAAAAGTATGATAAAATATGTCAGAAGAAAGTTTCAACTCCTATTGAGGTACGTTTGGACTATCTGTCTTGTGAATAACACCTTTCCCCTCCTCAAATATAATAGTATACTTATTTGTTTGTTATTTTCCTAAGGTACTTTGCAAGACTCATCCCGTAGAGTTTGCTTCGTACTTCCATTACTGCCACTCTTTGACATTTGATCAGCGACCTGATTATGGATTCTTAAAGCGCCTATTTCGGGACCTATTTGCTCGAGAAGGTGAGTATTCTTTCGATATTTTGAATAATATAAAATTGCACAACTGTGTTGATATGCTTTAGATTTTTTTTTAGTAAAAATACAAGGAAACTGTTGAAATTATGGGGTTTTAGACGAAGAGTGAAGGAAAGGAAATAAAAAAACTAAAAATACAGTGAGATTGATATTGATTTTATCTGTTACTTTGTGATAATACAAAACGTAAAGCACTAATTCTTTTTATAATAACACTCGGTCATAATACTAACTAAATATGGCTACTTGATTTTACTTTTCTTTGTTTTTCAGGTTATGAGTTTGATTACGTTTTTGATTGGACCATTTTAAAGTACCAGCAATCTCAAAAGAATGCAGTTCTCCCTCCACTATCTGTAAGCATTTGATTTTTGGGCCATGTTCTTTGTGTATTTGTGGCAGAGGAATAGGGTCACTGATTGTTTCGCACATAGAATCTTCCTGTGCACCTAACTAATTTAAATTATGCCATATCACAGCCATCTCCAGGAGCAAGTAACAGTCGTGCAATCCCAATGAATATTGACAACCATCAAGGTTGGTTGAATCCTTTTATGCATGTCAATGTTAACTTTAATTTATTAAGACTAGGATTATGGGCATATTAGATTTCTACTTTAATAAATGGTTTTTTAATTATTACCTGATTGGCATGTCTTAATATATATTCAGGGCATGTTAGGGAGCGTATTAGAGCAGGCGATGCTACTGGTTCTGGTGTTAAAATTCAGTTTAAATCACCAGGGGGTAAAAATTCGAGTTATGAGAATCCACTCGACAAAAATGTAAGCCATCTTATCAATTGTCACTTTTTTGGCTGTGGTGACAATTCTGTGATTGAACACTCTTATATCTAAAATTGAACCAATCAGTGTGTAGCAATTATTATTCAATTATTTTTTGTAGATTTATGGAGAAGCAAATATGCCCTCTGCTTCATACTCTCCTGCCAGTGCTTCGAAAAGGAACTCCATGAAGCAATCTTTGTCTGCTGAAGCTTCCAACCCTGGACACGGGCAAGGCAGTAAAATTGGCCCTTCAACTAGCTGGATGTCATCTCTGCAGCACATGCCTTCTGCTAAATGAATGCCAAATATGGTAAATTTCTATCTTTTTTCTTTATATGCTGTGAGATTCATTATGTAATACTTATCCTTGATCATTTTTATTTTGTTGTATTTCCAGATATGAAGCTTTAAAGAAGATTCGATGCATCTTTTCTCAAGTGTTTGGTCAACAATACTCAGGTGCATTCGTGGAGACTGCAGATGTGCTAGACAGTCGACAGATTGCATAACTCCTATTTTGAGGCCATTTAGTATTGCTTCTTTCCTGAGGTGACTACAAATGATTGTGCGGTATTAAACAGACTTCCCAGGCTTGGCCCCTGTGCTGTACATAGATGTCAAATTTGGCACACAGCAATATTGTGTATTAATGTTTTCATGTAACATTAGTGTGTGAAGTAGCCGAGTTTCTCCATTATGTTACTTGATGATAATTATCCTTGCGCCATATAATAAGTGGCAACAGAGTTTGTTTTAAAACTTGAAAATTGTTTGTCAATATTATAAATTGCAAATGTATTTTGTGTTTCTTTTATTTGGATATTTTTGATAACAGTATTTTAGTCTTTGTTTCTCATTTTTTTTTCCTGGTTATATTTGTTGTATATAATCGAAATGGTACTTTGCATTTTTAAATGCACACACATAATTTTTGGAATCATCTATAGGTAAAAATTTCTTAGAATGAGACAGTTATATAATCTGAAAGAGCTTCATATTTATCAATCGTTTTCATGTCAAGTATTTCAACTTCCTTCCTCGTGATCACATGATTTTCCTTTCATGATGGTTAGTTGCACTTTCTTGTTATTCACCAGGTTATCGAAAGTGTAGGTTATTCTGATACTGAAGCAAACATTACGGCTGAAAGATCCCTGAAATAATGACCCCATTTGGGTTATCAAAGGTAGTTGGTGCCTTGGCATCTATTTTCAACTTATATGAATAAGAGGATGTCGTACCTAAACATCAATTAAGATTTGTGCTTCATCATCATTTGGAACTTCTCATTTTCTTTTGAACTCTTAAAGTTGTTGAAAAAACAAAGGAGAAACACTACAATACCTTGCCACCGAAAAAAATTGTAGTTTTATAGAATTGATAGTAGTTGAAAGACTGGAATGGCATTGTTGGAATAATTGGACATAGTTAACAGTAGTTGGAATAAAGATATTTCCTGCTTCAGATTATATTTTTCTGTTCACATTTATTAATTATATAGCTTCATTTTCATTTTTTTAATACATTTATGATGCTCAAGAAACACTGTATGCTTGTAAGTATCACAAATTTGTCACTTTTCTAGGTTAATTTATACTGGCATTCCTGGGATGAAGTGAACAATATGGTGTTATTTAAACTGATGTGTATTTCATGATCCTGTGGTAGCTGGTAAATTTGACTGTGCAGTTGGATTGCTCAACTATCGGTTCATGATTTTTACTTTTGCAGGACTTCTTTTTCCTATCGATATTGTCTGAAGGATGAAATTTGACAGACTCAATGATGCTGCTACTTCTGATAAATAATTCAGCATAAACCACACGCAGAGACTAGGTGAGAGAATGCATCATGTAAATATTGTCAATGCCATACATACCAGTATCACTGAGCCTGATATGTGAATGTGATTCTTGTGTTAATGGTAGTTATTGACTTCAACAGGAGACAAGACTACCTAGTAATGGTGCTTCAATTTAAGAATCTTGAATCGTCTTGCTGGCCCAAATAGTAATAATTAAATTTTTGAATTACAGCTACAACTGACAGGGTGAAGGATAGATTTATTTGTTTCTATTTAGTGTTGAGCCCATGCAAAATGTCATCTACCAGTAAAGTTTGCTTAGCTTTTGCTGCTGATATGGTCTTTTATCCTTGTATATATGATACAAATTATTATATGATTCTCTAGTGTTCTGAAACTTGTAAATGGTTTTGTTTGATGAGCTTTGGTCGTGATCAGTTTTGTGAAAAGAGGGAAGATTTACACATTGAATTTCCATTGCTTCAGGACTACGAGAGCTTCGTAACTTTCTTGAAACTAGAGTTGCTTGTAATTTGAATGTTGGTTGATAAAGCTCTATTGAGGAACATATATACCCGTTTTCTTTGATTCAATCCATCATTTCTGTAAGGTTTCAAATTAATTTTTTAATCAATGGACATGACCTGTTATCATTATTTTTGGTACTCGTGTGTGTAGGAGCCTCGCAAAAAAAATCTCTTCAAAGGGGCCATGTATCTGTAGGAACAGCTAATTTTCATAGCCTGAACAAAGATTTCGTTTCAATTGAACTGAATCCCTTTTGGTTTCAGTCTAAATGCTTATTTTGTTCCTGAGTAATTTGTTTCCTGTTTACCACTGTTTTCTAGCCACAGACCAATCGTGTCAAATAAAGTGCATTCATGTGGTGAATAGAAACTGTGAACTCGCAGATTTCATATGCAAGCTTATTCTCTATACTAAATCTTCTTGATTCAAGATCTCCATGTTTTAATTATGTTGAAATATAAAATAATATTGCAGGGATTGTGAAGATTTGTCCGAGGCGCCCTGCATTTCTATGAGGTTGGTGTTTCAGACATATATCGCCAAAGTTATATACTCTTTGATATGTTCTTGTAAAATTCTGATGTGTCAAGTGCTTCCCAGGTGAGTAAATGGAAATTGTGCTTGAAACACAGGAAAGCAGCACCAGTGACGTGCACTCTGAATTTGATTAGTAGATTGCATTGCTGGAATGCTATCAGAATACCAGTAGCATTTATGTTCAATAAGGTTGCCTATGTATGGGACTGTAGGTAAATGTTCTTCAAATGATTGTTATGTAATTTATAATCTAAAATGCATGGCTAAAGATCTTTGCTGTGTATGTTGAAGCATTATTCGTCCCCTCTTAATATTTTATTTCTAACAAATAATGTGATCTTAAAAGTACGATATTATGGGGTTGAGCTGTGGTACAATTATATGGGGTTTTGGAGTCAAATCATTTCACGTCAAAAATATCAACTACGCCATTATGCGTGGTATGGAAATTTAGACCCAATTACATACACGGGTTTATGCAATTGGCATGAAACTTCCTTTGTCTCTTTCTGCTAAATTTTTGTTGTTTTCTCTATTGTACAAAATGAATTCTAATCTTGAAAGATAAATTATGTACATTATTATTAAATAAAAGCCGCAAAATATAACTCAGATAACTTTGATTAATGATATATTAAAACATACAATATATTTTTAAACATGAATACAATATTTTAGTCAATATTTTTTGAATTTTGAAATCTCCTTCTGTTCTCTCTAGCTTTACTAATATTAAAAATGAAGAAAGATTAGATATAATTTTTTTTTTAAAAAAAAAAAAACAATTTACACCTCTCTTAAAACAATCAAACTGACTAACATGATTTCAAAAATTCCCTTCCCGTCTCCCTCCAATTAAACATCACAATGGTAAAAGTTATATATTTTTTCTTATTCTATAATTTATTATTTATATCTTTAAATTAAAGTGAATATTTAGGATTTGATTAGATACGAAATAAAAAGATTAAAATACGAAATCAGAATAATAAAATTTCATCTTTATTTGGCATAAGAAAATATCAATTCATATGTTAATAGCATATCAGATATATTACGTTCAATTGATAAAATTATTTTTTTCATTAAATTTTTTGATTTTTTTAACTTTTACAATTTATAGAACAGTGTAATTTTAGTCCATATTATACAAAATATATAAGTTTTATATCGTTAAAATAAATATCTTTTCAATAAAAAAATTGATTCTTATTTTCTAAAGATATAGTTAATAATTATGAATTGATGATTTGAAAATAATATAAGTATTCTCCTGTCGACTTAATTAAGTTGTTGTTTCTTACAACAATCATTGCTAGTGAAGAAAGAAGCGATTACCAACCCTTTTTATTTATGCATTAACATCAATAAGTTATTTTGGTTCAGGGTTTAGGATTTTATAATTTGTTGTGATAGATGGACTACTTTTTGCTAGTCAAACCAATATTAATATAAAAGAATACGAAAGATATTTTATTTTATATAAATCATGTACTATTTTTTTTATTGGGCAGAGTGTATTATATCTATAAATAATATTTTCAACATAAGTTTAAATTATAGTATTAATTAACATGTTAAAATTAAATAATTTTTACTCAAAATATATTTATTTAATAGATATTATTTGTAAAAAAATTTATAATTTAAGAAAAGTGGCTACATAAATAAAAATTATATTTTTTTTTGTAATTTCATGATTTGTAAAATAATTAGATTGAACGTTATTTTTAAGTAGTGCAAGGAACGAAACAATCCAGCAGGAATAATTCTTTCAAAAAATTTGTTTATGATTAAGATTTTTGAGGGGGTGTTTGGTAGAAGATTTTTTTTTACTTAAATAAAAAAATATTAATATTAATAAATATTATCTGTATTTAATTAAATAAATCGTCCTATTAGGTCTAAAAGGTTTTTTGAATAGCGTAATAGAATTTTTCCACCTCTTTGTCAACCACTCGTACGTCCAAAAACCATATTTTATAAATGTTAGACTGACTTCATTTGAAATATATTTTGAGATTAGTTTTTTACTCATCTCGATATTTCTTTGAATAAAAAAATTATATTAAGATTAAATATAAAATTTTAGTTATTGAAAACTTAATTTCATCATTTTTAAATGTTTTCATGTCAATAAAAAATATATTTGATTTCCTATTTAATTGCAAACCAAACATTTGAATCAAAGTGAATTTCTCAATGGTAAGAATATTGGAGATTCCTAATTACAAGTTTAGATTAAAGACTTAAATATACATAATATTGTTAAGAAATTTGGATCATTATTAAGGATTATGCAATTATATTAGATTAATTGTCACCAGGTTAGTAATTATGTGATTGAAACAATAATTAATAAATCACACTTGAAAAATATTGGATTATGCTTATCCACATTAATGTATAATGATGGTTATTGTACATTTTGAGAGTAAAATATAATATTGGTTTATTTTTTTCACTACATAATAAATAATTAAAAAAAAACAAAGATGTAAGATACTGTTTTCACTTATTTCTTTATTCTTTTTTTATCTCTTTACTTATAATGAAATGAATTAATTTATACAACTTTTATTTATTTTATCTATTTTATAATACCAAATAATCAAATATTTAATTTTATTTTTTACATATTTTTTTTTAATTTTTTTTTATTTCCATTTCCTTTGTTTTACCTAAGTGGCCAAGCACAAAAAAAGAAAAATCTCCTAACCTACAATAAAATAAGGCGGTAATGTTAGTTACTTTTTTCTTTTAATTTTCGTACATAAAAAAAATAATTTTATGACAAGAAAAATATTTCATTTTTTTTATCAAATTTAAGTTTTAATTATTATAACAAGGTTTTTTATATAATATATCTATATATTTCTACCCAGTTATTTATATAATTAATATTTATATTTATTTAAATATTAATTTTAATTATAATTTTTACTTGATTGTATGAAAGTAAAGCACGAAGAAAGAAGTATGAATATTGAATGTTTAAGAATTCTAACAGTCTAAACCCCAAATCAAAGAGACTTGGGTTTTATTGTAGGCATGGGGGAAAAGCATAGAGAAGAGAAAAGAAGAGAAGGAGGCGATTCAATGGAAACCCAAAAGCAAAACAGTAAAAAGCGGAAGCAAGTTTTCCCATACGGAAACTACAAGAGTTACTATGGATATCGAGTATTCTTCTTCACTTTCATTCGTTAGCGTTTTCTTCAGTTTAAGGTTGCCCATGTTCGATATTTATTTTCTTAATTTGATGTTGTTTCAGATTGGCATGGATGAAGATCCTCGATTGAAAGTCTTCAGAAAGGAATGGTTTGAAGGGAAGGAGTGTCTTGATATTGGCTGCAACAACGGGATAATCACTATACAGATTGGTAATTTTCTCCCTATTTCCTTAATATTTTTGTTTCAATGATTTATGCCTTCATGTAAGCTAAATGGCTAAAAGTTTGACTATTGTTGTAAAGTAAATAACTTTTTGCATTTCATGCTCATTGCTTTCACCCCCACAGCACAGAAGTTTTGCTGCCGGAGCATTCTTGGACTTGACATTGATTCTGGTAAGATTATTTTTTATTTTAATTTTTATTGCCTAATGGTATTTTTTGAGTTAAAATTCAGCTTTGTTCTGTATACGCTTCTTTCTTACCCTAAACGTATGCCAAACATAACATAATTCTAGTGTGTAATTCTTGAAATTAAAAATTGATGTTGCTTTGCCATGAACGGTAAAAATAATGTTTCGTTTTCTGTATTTGTTAGTGAAAACAGTCAATGGAAGCAGAAAACATTTTCTTAGGGCCTCAATTTATGAATTGAATAGGGCTTAAACCAACTCAAGCTATATTCTCCTTGTAGTATTGTGTATGCAACGGGACAGGTGGCTAATATGGTGTATACTTCTCTAGCAAGTAACAGATTTATGATTTAAAATCGGCATAGAAAGAAAAAGTTTGTTTAAAAAGAAATTATATTTATAAATTGATTTAACACTATACCAAGGAAAAAAGAGGATGTAAAGATGCTCTGAATCTTGTTTCTGGTGTCACTGGATACTTATCAGGAAGTTAGATAAATTGTTTACGATTATGTCAATATCATATTCATAATTTAGGAACAGGTAGTTTTGAGTATAAACTCCTTACTCAACTTTTGAACTTGCCAATTGGGTGGTACCAATAATTTTTTTGATTGATTTGTTTTTGCTCAATGTGCTAGATCGAGTTCAGGATGCATATTGGAATCTCAGAAAAACTGTTAGATTGAACTCTACTGGGAATAAACCTGTGAAAGCCTCCAAACTTCAGGACAAGGATCATGCTGACGATTCAGGCAACAGTGTTTCTGCCTTGTCTAATGTTGAGACTAAGGAGATTTTAAAGGAACATTCTTCTTCAGAGCAAATTGATCTGCTTACTATAGTTTCATTTAGACGAGAAAATTTTGTTCAGAGTCGACATCCGCCAGGAAAGAACTATGATACGATTCTTTGGTAAGTTACTGTGTTGGTTGTTTTTTGCTCCCTGTTTCACTTCCTGAAACATATTTTTTGGGCTAAAACTTTTAAGGGGAGGAACTGAGGGAGGTCAAAATTTGCCATGCCTTATGCCCTATACGAAAAGTCCTGTACAAATTGTCCGGATTTGCTTTTTGTCCTTTTTTGGAGAGTTTCTATTTGTTGAAAATAGTTTGGGCATATCCTAAACCCAAAAGTTATCTCAATAGTTAGGAGTGCTTAGGCTATATTCCTAGTTAATGTGGGGCATCCTAACACCCACCACTCACATCCACCAATGGATAATTAAAGGGTAAATTTTGCAAGATTGGACGTCTGTGGATTGCCCAACATCAAGACTAGATATGTGTTCCATTGTTATCGGTATCGTTTGATTCATGGTGCAATACATAAGATTTCATTCAAGTAGCTAGCAATATGAATCATATTGTGATGTGGTTCTTGAATCGCACCATGAATCACAGGTAATAACAAATAGCACTACATTACCACTTGATGAATTATGTGATTCTAGGGCTGGTGAGTTGCATACCAAACTGGGTCAGGTTATGCACCACCCAGCTCTGAAAAGACGAAAAAAATAAAAAATAATGCTCTCAACTCATTCTTTTTGACTTCTTTCTACTCTTCTTTGACCCTCCTCTTCTCGACTCTCATACCTTTATTTGATATGTTTCTTTTGATATAGTAGCAAGTACTTGAAGATGGTATTTTTTTTTTTACCTGTGTGTGGCCTGGAAATTGTAAATTTCAGAGGATGGTCTTTTTGTCTTTTCAAACATGAATGTGGTTAGCGACCATGTCATTATATTTTATCTTCATAGGTAAAACTCTTTAAATTATTCCTGCTAAATGTCAACTATACCAAGGGACCCTGGTGTGAGAAAGCTTCTTACTGTGGAAGCTATGAGTCCATCAAACAATTTTATCATTGTTCTCAGTCTTACCCTTGCATATGAAAAGAGTCTGTTTCCAAATTCGAACTCATGCCAACCAGTCACCCTAGTGCAAGTTTACCGCAATGCCAGGTTTTGCCTCCTTCATCCTAAATGTAGGCACCAGATTCAAAATAATTTCTGACATTTGGGTCCATCAAACACTACCACTTTTTGCTGGTTTTTGTAGATGCTGGTATCCGTCAAGTTTGGCATACCAATATTATATCTTGTGTATGTTCCATAATTTTAATTTGGGTTAAATGTGTTTTTAGATTTTTTTTTCAGTTATTGATTATGAATTTGTACTTCTGTGTCTTTGTTAGTGTATGGACTATATTTTATTATTAATCAGGAATCTTACTATTCATGATACTGTTAAATTCACAATTCAAGAAATAGACATTCCGATTCACCATTTGAATCTTGATTCAACTACCATGTCTGGCACTATATTGATAGTGGTATAATTCAGTCTCCATCTAACTTGAAGGGAAAGATTGCCCAAGTCTTGTAATAAGTACTTTATGGCCATATTCCTAATCTATGTGTGACATCTTAACACAATCCTAATGGATATCTCCATATTGTACTATTATGTTCTTAACTATTGGATATTTTTGAAATTACATTTTTAAGCATGATTACTCGTTACTTTTATTGACCAAGCACTTGCATTTTCAATTATTAAGCTGCAGGAAGAAAGATATTCTTAAGTTGGTTTTGACTTAACCTTTGCACTACAACAATTTTACCTGAATATGCTTATTTTGAATTGTCTTCACTGTGCTGCTTATGTTATAATATAAGTTATCTTTTCCTTTGTAGTTTGAGTGTAACAAAGTGGATACATCTAAATTGGGGGGATGACGGCTTAATTACTTTATTTTCAGAGATTTGGGAACTGCTCCGACCTGTAAGTATTATCTCCTTTCAGCATCCTATAGTTTTTCTTTCTACTAAATGTCTTGACCACTGAATGAGAGTGTGGCAAAAGAAACTGAAAAAGGCTTATGATATATTCGGACCTATCTGGTCAGATAAGTTGTTTATGGTGAGATGAACATCAGATTAAGGTATATGGTTGCACATGATTTCTTCTGCAAACCTACTCCCAGCCCCTTCCTTTCTCTTTATCCTGGTAGTCATGGATGTTTTCTTCTACAATCTTTCTCAAGTTCCATCTCCTTACTCTACTCAGACTTTTTACTTTTCTTTTTGTTTCAGCTTGGATTAATCTTCTTTACTTTTTTTTTTTATTTAATAATGCACATGATCTCCAGCAAACCACCCAGTACCCAACATCCCTACCTTTCTGTAACTATATTTTGCTGTATATATAAAAACATATTATTTCTTCTGTGCAGGGTGGCATTTTTGTGGTGGAACCTCAACCATGGAAGTCATATGAAAGCAATCGTAATGTCTCAGAGGTGATAATTTGCTAGCCTTCACTTCTGTGATTATCATTTTAATATTATTGAAGGGGTACTGGGAAGTATAAACTATAAACCTTTACATGCATACCTTGGCAAGCTTACTAAGTTTAGACTAGTTATCTTTGATCTATTCATCTTGTAAAATCTCTGCATGGTCTGGAATCATTTTTGAAACTGGAAAATGTTTTCTTGAAAGAAACAAATCCTTAGCTTCAATGGATGCATATCATCGTATTTTCTTCTCTAATTCTTTTTTTATGTTAATGGAACAACTAATGCGTTATGAATCTGCTGATATTTTACTAATGTTCTTAAATTTCTTTAATCCTAGCTGGATAATGCTAAAAATAAGAAAGGGGCTATTGAATTATTTCATTTCTTCTCATTATGCAGACCACTGCTGCCAACTACCGTAAGATTACAATTCGTCCAGAACAGTTTCAGGAAATATTACTGGATAAGGTTTGCGTTGAATTTTTCTTTTGGAATACTATCTTCCTCTTTTTGGTAACAAGCATTCCTGTTGTTGCATTGCCAATTTATCATGATTTTATCCAGATTCTAATGGCTGATGTTTAAATGACCCAGATTGGATTTCGAACAGTAGAAGACGTCACTTCTGGTTTGACAGTTAGCAAGAATGGTTTCAATAGACCAATTTTGGTTTTTCGTAAATGATCTGTGTAGAATCAGGTGCAGAGTCAATGTCATTTTATATGGAAAATTTTTGCTTTTGCTCCACAGAGATGCGGCTGTTATATATTTTGGGATCAATCCTGGTTCTTACATACAACAATCTTGAGGACCTGATATGCATGGGGCATCCTTTGTGAGAATAGCAGTAACAGATTTTGAGTTGAGGGGGCTTGAATGTAGATGAGGAAAATGCATATTAATATATCTACATCTTTTGTGTAAATGCGAATGGCTTTTGTGGAGCTTTTAAAAGTGAGTTAACTCTCGAAATTCTTAAAAAATTCACTCCACCTAATTTGATTTAAGCTAAGAAATGTGAAGTAATTTCCCTTTTATTTTATATATAGAATGATTAAAGTATGTCATGTTTACAATTTTGTGAAATGTCTGGATTAATTTTTAGAAATAATGGTAGTGTTTCTATTTTTTTCCAATGTCCTCTTGGAGTATTTACTCTAAAAATGAATAATGTCTATTTCAGTACTTTTTCTCTTTTTTAATTTAAATTTTTGCTTCTATTTAATTGTAATTTGTTAAGTTAAAGGGAATATTAGTAATTTTTATCAATTAAGTATTTAATTAGTTTATATATATATATATATTATAATGTGGAAATAAAAAAAGGATAAAATAGAAAATGCTTTGTCTATTTTGTTAACACTTTCCTAAAAGAATTTATATTTAGAATTGAAAACGAGGAAGAAATATGTACACATACCTGAACCGTTGCAAGTACTCATTGGGTCTGCCCGTATGTGCGCGCATTTGCATGCTCATAAAAGCTCACGTGAAAGTGCACGTGCACAAGGTGCTTACGAGGATTTTCAATTTAACCATCCTAAGTAATAAGCCTTTTAAACAGGCTCACAGTATTATGTTCCATAGAATAATATAACATAATTTTGTCATCTCAGAAGAGAATATAACTTTGGGCGAACAAGTCATGACCAGCAAATTTTTTTTTTTTTTATAAGAGGCAACTATTATACTTTGATTCTCTTATTTATATTTTTTTAATTATATTGTTTTTAATTTGAATTATATTCTAATTATAAAATTTGTTCTTGCAAAGACTGTTTAGTCCTCACAATCACAAAAACAGTCGAGATAATGTATGCAAATCTAGTTTGAATTTAAATTTGATTTCAAATTTGAAAACAAAATTAATTATACATTTCATAAAATTGTAAGGTGATAAGAAATAAGTGTATATTAGTGAAAGCAGAAAAGTCAATGTAGTAGAAGATCAGTGTGAGGAAAAAGAAAAGAAAGGATGAGGCTTTACTCAAATTTCTAAAACCAGGGTCCAAGTGAATTATGGTCATAATTACCTCATTACTTTTACTTTCAACGTTTTCTTCATTTGACCTGACTTGATAACGTTCGTCATTATGGCACTTCATGAGGAGTGCACTAATTCCTCTTATATCAACAAACACCTTTCTCTCTTCTCTTCCAAGATCTTCATCCATGGAAACCACAAAAAACTCAAACACCTTTTCTCATCAACAACCCCATAACACTTTCCCCTACCTCTCCCTCACCACAAACTCCAACAACTTGGACTGCAATGTACTCAACAATAGTAATAATAAATCTATTTCCTTTTTACCAGCTGAGCCATCATTTGATGTCCCTTATGCTCCTATGGATCGCCATTCGTTTGAGATGTCAGACTCAGACTCTTGCAGTGAGGAAGGTGGTGAGGCATCTGATGAAGAAGAAGTGAGTTTGGATGAGTTGCTGAATGATGGGAAAGCAAAGAAGAAAATTGAGCAGCTGGCTGCAATGGTTGGTGTTGACACTACAGAGCCAGCGATTGTGCTGACTGAAGTAGTGAGAGCTCTCAAACTCTTCAACCATTACTACAATACCACTAAACAATTTTAGTTCTTTTCCATCATCAGCTTAATGCATTATTATTTTTTTTTTTTGTTTCTTTCGTTGGTATGATATGCGACTTGTGTATCTTCTGTGATCCTTCTACCAAATAATAGTTTGAGAATTTTTCTTTGGATCGTTCTTTCTTTTCTTTAACTCTTCTCTTCCCACTCAGATAACATCAAATCCTTCATCCTTGAAGTGACTTTTCAATTTCTTGTTTAGTGAAAGATTCATTTGATTATTTCAAAAGCTGGGACATGATCGTGGAGTTCAGAAGAGAGGAAAATTAAGTTAGAAAAAAAGAAAGGAATAAGAATTCAGGGAAAGAATGTAATATAACAAAAATGAAAAAAAAAAAAAAAAAAAAAAAAAAGTGTAATATTCTATATCAGTGTTTGAAAATTAGACTGATTCCATGAAACAGATAAATAAGAGGGTGGTCGACTGAAAATTGTGCAAAGCAAAGTTTGTTGTTTAAAAACGTTTTCAAAATGAAAGCTAAAAATTGGTATAAATGGTGGCTTCCACCATTTTGTTTTGTACATTGTGTATCTCTTTTTTATGGTAACTGAGTCTAGTACGAGATTGGGTTATGTTGCTGGTATGAAGGTTAGTTCCAGCCATGAAGCCCTGGGATCAAACCATCACTGTCAAACTTCCAACAACCTAAAACACAACAAAGTATATGCATTTTTTTTTTAATTATATCATCTTATAATTTATTTATAAATATGTATTAATTTTATGTAATTTCTTTACTATATAAAAATAAGACAATTAAAAATATTATTTATTATACATTATAAACATTTACAACTTAATTGTAGAATAAAAATAGTTATTTTTTTTATATAAGTAGGAACCTATTTTCATTATCCTTTATTATAAATTTATAAAATATATTGTTAAGGATAAAATAAGAAAATAATTTGTGTAGAAATCTTAGTATACATTGTTATAAATGTTACGATATTATTGTATCTATCAAATAAGTAAAAAAAATACTAAAAGTAGTTTTCTAAGTATTAAACATCATGCTAAGTAATCTATTAAAACTAAAGGACACTAAACTAATGAATATTTTAAGCTTAAGCATTAAACTCTTTCCTATGAAGTTTACCAGACAAAACTTCTTTTAAACTAAAATACAAACAATATTACCTCATGTTTTACGTACTAATACGAAAATTAGTTAAAATTATTTATTTTTTTAACTTCATTTAAAAATAATTTTATTGAATTACATTTTTATTAACTTGATATAAAAATCAGAGTTTTGAGAATCGAATCGAAATTAACAGAAATATATTTTATTGAATATGATGAAAGTAATTAAAATTTATTTAGATTTGAGTCCATCAATTTTTTTACTTATAATAGGGCTTGGAAACTACATTTTTTACTCTTTTTTTTTTGTCTCCAACTATAAGTATTATGCTGAATTTATGCCACTCTTTATAAAACCTTTTTTCGATTTTTTTTTTATTAATTATTGTTTACCAGAATATGAAATGTTTTTCGTTTATAAATACTAAATATTATCAATTGTCTTCTTCTCTCTTTTATTAAGATTGGATAATTGAATTTTTTAAATTAAAAAATTATTATTCTTTTCATGCATTAGTTATTTAATAATACTTTAGAAAATATTAACGTTATCAGATAAAATAACTGGCTTTTTTTTTTTTTAATAGTGTGCATTATATATTCGATGCTTATATTTATGGAGGGAGAGTATTACTTCAGAGAAAGATGGTGAACTTGGGATCATAATGATTTTGGCCCAATTAATAATTTCTTCTTCCTTTTTAGGTGATAATTTCTTCTTCCTTTTCAGGTGAAATTATTAGGCAATTTTAGGGTACAAGATCACTCAAGTAATTTTTAATATGAAGCTTAAGAACTGTCATTGTCATTTTGATCATACTTAAAATCTTTAAAATGTATTTTGGTGTTGATATTGGCTTGAATGTTGCATCTCCATCTATTTACCACAAGAATATTTTTAACATTTAATCTTTTGGGATTAATTATTTATTTTTCCACTTAAGCAATTTATGAACACGTTGGATTGACTATTATTTGATCTTAAGTACAAACTTAAGTAAATTATTATTCTATTATTTTATTTAAATATAAATTTTATGACTTTTTGTTTATATTTATTATATTGTGTTATGAATATTATTTTAAAAAAAAAAACTAACTGGATTTTGTTCTTGTTGCATTATATAATAAAATTTGTTTCTGATAAAATTTTAATGACGTGTATTATTAATTTATTAAACCATTCTTTCATTAATTGTACGTACACGAGATAAAAAATATATGTTAAAAAGATAGTAAATTAGAATTATTTTAGATTTAAAATAATTTAGTTTCATGTAATTTTATATGTATTGATTGTAAATTTAAAATACTGTACATCATCTAAACTTTAATATAATTAATACCGCGTAAAATAGTGATTTATATCTTATACTTTGAACTTATTTTTAATTTAATAATATTTTTAATTATGTATATTAGTATAAATGTATTAAAATCAGTAAATATGGTTTTTTTTTTGTTATTTTCCATAACTTATAGTTATTTACCTTTTTTTTTTTTTTTTTTTTTTTTTTATTTTTTTTTTTTTTTTTTTTTACTTGATTTATATGAATTTATTGCGTATGATGTTTTGATTTTAGAGTATAAACTATCAAGCAACCTGTACATGGGCATGGGTTATAGAAAAATTATTTTGAATTGTATGAATCTGATTATAAAAATATATATGATTTTGAAATATGAAAATAATGATGTTAATTAAACATTAGAACAATAATATTTATGATTATTTTTTTGTACCTGATAACAAATAATATTTCTATGTCATTATTAATGGTATTTTAAAATATTATTCTTTAACTTTTTCCGTAATTTAGTAAAAATTGAACGCATATTAAAATTCAGCAACATGTTTTTTTAATTATAAATTATTTGCTAATAATATACATATTTATGTTAACTATTTTTGTGAAACCCTCTTCTCAAAACCTGCATGCACCTCCATTCGTTCCTCTCTCTCTCCTTCAATTCCAAAGTTTTCTCCCTTTCGAGAAAATTTCCTCCTCATCATTCATCATCAATCTTAGATTCTGATAGTAAATCGTATCTCTTAGCAACTCTCGAATCAAGAATAATTATACCGATCAAAATCTCAATCAGTGTTAGTTTCTGTTCAGTCTAAAGAAATTTTTCCATTTTTTCTTTTATTTTTGTTATTAATCTTGACAGAGAGTTAAGAAAAGTATCCTTCTCAATTTAATTAGGATTATACTGAAATTTGGTCATATTTTGATAACGCATTCTAGGTTTTTAGATCTTTAAGAAATACTGCAACGTGTTCGGAAACTGCTTAAAGACAAAAACCTTCAGGTAAGGGAAGCCAGACTCAAATTCTTGCTATAGTATACTAGGTTAGAGTACTTAAATGTGAAATGAGATGTAGTTTTGAAGTCCAACGTTCCTTTTGCAAGATTGGTGGTAATGCGATTTTGTATAGTTAGATGATATGAGTGATTGTATGTTAATTGGACTTGTGGAACAATAGATGTTGAGTGCTTCGGAAATAACTACTGTCTTAATGTACTTAGTATTCTTGCATGTTTGATTGAGGTATGTTGATTTAGGCATTACGTTTGGGATAACCTATGAGCTATGTTTGTTGTTCATATTATGTCTTAGCATCTATGTGTTAACATAGATCCTCAATCTTCACCGATGATCTAAGTCATATAAACTAAGATAACAGATGGTGAGAAGCTGGTGAGAGAGTTCATACACACTGCGACTCACTGTAGACACTCAGTTTTGGGATGTGTGAACTTACCCTGACCCTTTATCTTAGATTTATTGATAGTCTAAGTTTTTTATACTGGATTAGATGTTAGTCTCTGGTTGTAGTCAGCTTAATATAAGTTTTTCGGAAGACAATGAGTTATTAATGTCATATATTTGATAAAAGAGTCTATGAGTGAATCTTGTGATAATAGAGATTGGTGTTTAAATGTTGAAATTGCAAAATTTGATTTGAACTATTAGACTTTACAAATTAAAGTAATTTGATTTTGTGTTATAATAGCCATAGTTGATACCTACTAAATTCTGCTTCAGTTGACAAATTTATATCTCTAACTTTATCTTCTTTGTTGCTTTGTTTTGAACTGCAATGATGGTACTATATACTTTAACAAATAAAAAAATTGGAATTGGAGTATTTGAGTAGCCTTAGGAGTGTATAAAGTTTAGGAATTCTAGTTATAGATTAGAAAATGATTGTATATATCTTCTATTTTGAAGAACTTTAGTTTAGTTTATGATGGAGGTTAATTTTGTATATAAATGTTGATATTTTGAACCACCAAAATATAAATAGATGTAAGGTAGAAACTTGATGCATGATTTATGTGGTTTCTGGCAGAAGCATCATACTAGATGCACAGAAACAACATTTTTTCTTTTAAATAAAATCAATAAATTAATATTAATTTTATAAATTTATATTATTATAGTATAATTTATATTATTATATATAAATTTAACTAAGTGTGAAACTTAGTAGATATATAATTTTGAAAAAACTCTCTTTGAAAATAGTATTGGTGGTTGTCTTTCAATATTGATATTAAATCATTAAAGTTACTTGAAAGTATAATGCATATTGCTTTGGATACATTATAGTATAAGGAGAATATAGCTTGAGTTGATTTAGGTGTCAAGCCCGATTTAATCCATTAATTTAAGTCCAATGGAAATACTTTTTGTTTTTGTCAAAACTTACTGTGCTATGGAAGCAAAGAGACAAAATCTAGGTAACCAGGATCCAAACTTCGTATTTATACTGAAACTGTAATAGTTCACTTAAATTAACTTTTTTGCTGTGATAAGGGAGGTATAACAGCAATGAGCATAATTTTCTTTAGAACAATAGTCAAATTTATACCCATTTGAATGATAATTATTTATTTTATACATGTTCATTAGAATATATTTTGGTGACTCTCTTACGTGTTTAATCAGGTCATTTGTATTCACTTGCCATATCATTCTAATAAATTTAAATAATTATTCTAAAGAAGTATGTGATTGCAAATATATCTTGAAAAATCGTTGCATTGTTCAATTTATTAATGAATTCATAGAAAACTACCAGCTAAATTCGTAAGAGTTTTGCATTACATATAAAACTTTTACTCAAATGAAATATTAACTGTTCTACTGTATACTGTAAAAATAGGGTTTTGATGTTTTATTACACTATGTACATGGATTAAACTATGAATAAGATTTTAACAGTATTTTTTATACTATCACAGCTTTCCCACTCCTTTAGAATAAAGATTACTCTAAAGATTAATGACACTCTGTGGTGAATTTATATAACCACGAAACTAGTTCCCTGCTGTTAATAGGATAACTTTTCAGAGAACTTTAACAGCATCAACTATGGTAAAACAAATAAATAAAGGAGATTAAAAATAGAATAATTTTATAAAACTGATATAAATGCAATTGGCAAACACGGGTGTCCAAAATTGATAGAAGAGTATCAATGATACGCCGCTCTGAAATATCCTGAATGAACAACAGCAAAGTTTGTCCTACTGCCAAAATGACGAAGGCCAAAGGGCCAAAGAAAAATGACGTGTTTCTAAAGCTTGCTTCATTGTATTTAGACAAAAGACATCTGCTAAAGCTTACAGGGATCGGTGCTAGCTTGTCATTATTACATTATCTACAAAATCTGATTTGAATATGATACATCTCCTGCAAACATTTTTCTTCAAAAAATACTCTATTCCAACTCCTTTAGAAAATCAACATTATCTACAAAAACCTGCACATTTAGAGGTGGTAAAGCTAGTCAGTCACAAATGCTGATTAATACGAATGAATAAACACCAAAAGTCTAGATCTCCGAAGATAGTGTTGTGTCCTGATCAATAGTACGACATTTTCTATCATTTCTAAGTATTACTACTTTGATACTGTGAATACCATGTGGTATCGTGATGAGATTTTCACATTAAAGCAAGAAAACAACTTTTGGGTATCAAATATAAAAATCATTAATGAGCATTTGAGATAATTGCTCATTTACATGGTATTCGACATGAACCAACTTAGAGTTTTGGATGGGTCAATTGAAATATAGTTTTTATACAGTACGGAGCAACGAGGATTGAATTTCAAACCACATGATCATAAAAACTTTGATATCATGTCATGAATTAACTATCTCATCATCACTTCAGATTGCTAGTAAGGACATATGAATGATTTTATATTTAACAGTGTGAACAATCAAATTTTTTATGATCAAAAGTAGTTTGAACTTTCATCTTTGTTGCCCTTTCTTCTAAATGAAGATAAATTTCAATATACTGTAAAAATGGGCCTCTTGTGTAAAGGGTGAGGGGGCATGTTAGTGATATAACTGAATCCTTTTAAGAGAGTTTGTCTTTGATAAGATATTAGAACCTTTATCAACAAACAACCGAGTTCAATCCTTGGCTATTATATTATACATAAGCTTTTTTATCCACATTTCAAGTCTAACAAGCTACTGCATGCGAGGATGTATAAGACATAAAACCATTCATGAGCTTTCATTTTCTAGCTTAAGCCTTGGAGATACACTAAATAACAAAAGATTAATTAGACATACCGACTTCCAACCATCAGGATCCAAGCATGCAGTGATTTTGGTGTTGATACCAGGTAATGGTCCGGGTTCACGAGTAATCTTTCCTCCAGCTAGTTTAATGGCTTCTGCAGTTTTGTACACATCATCTGTGCCTACTGCAATCTGCAAATTCGTATAAAAGTTAAGGACTTGATAAAAAATGAGAAAAAAGTTTAGAGAGAAAACAAAATAGAGCGTGTCACTTTTTAGGTAATATAATTTTGTTATTTCTCAAAAGTTGAATACAACAGGCGGAGCTTATTTATGGACTCTGAATACAACAACACAAGTTGTTGTTAAACTGATTGCTGAGTCCTGACTACCTTACACACTCTAATAGAATCAGACAGGTGTGTGTAAAGGTATCTAATAATAATAAAATAGTAAAAATAAGAAAGTAACTGAATAATATTCTAGAATGTATGTGATCTGTAATTAGAAATAACAGCAGAACAAATATGAACAAATTTGAAAGATTTCTGAACAATAAAACAGTAACATAGTTCTCTCTCCTGGGCTTCGAGATTCCGGTCTATCCCTTTTCACTCCACTATTCCATTCTGTTTTTTCCTCCCTTTCCTAACCCTCTCCTTCCTCTATTTATAACTCAGTTTCCTCTCTAACTAACTTCCTGAATTAGTGGCTTTTATTTTTTTATTTTATTTTTCATATTCCTCCTCTCATTTGAAGGGGTACAAGATCTCCATTCTGTCCTTCCGCTTGGTTCCTAACCAGGTGTGTAACAGTGTGCAGCTGCTCTGACTACTGGAATATTCCAAAATCTAGAGACTTGAGAATATTCAATATGCACTTGAACCTAGAGGTATAGACTGACAGGGGAGATGGACAAAGTAAGAAAACACAAAAAAACTGTCTTTAGGTAGGTATGAATCAAGTCACGAAGAATTTACAATTGATCAAGTACAGGGAGTTTGGGTAGTTAATATGAGGTCATAAGTATTGTGCTGGAAAATTAAAGGTATGAAGTTAAGTATGGATAGGAAAACAGAAGGTAACAATCATTTCAGTTGGGGAAAAAACACAGTTTGCTTAAACTTTTTTACTGTTATAGAGGATCGAGAAGAGATGATATGCGACTATGTTGCACTTTTAGAACAGTGGTTGTGCAGTGATATGCGCTGAAACTCTTGCATGCCCCACAGATCCCACAAAAAGTATTTGGGGAGGGAGAAACTTCTGCTTACCTGAGCATAAGCATTTCCTTTATCGTATTCAGTGACTCCATAATTGTAAGTCAACTCCAGAACTGTGCTTTTATCTTCTGGACCATAACCCAGCATTGCTATGGTATACTATCCAAAACAAGGCCATCAAAGAAACACAGATGAAATGAAGATAAGCACATTCCCTAAGTATCAAATAAGGCTTTGTGAAACAATTTTGACAGGGATACATTTTCATAATTACATAGCACAGCACAATAATTCTCTATGTAAAACACTTATTCTATTAGTTATTTGATAAACTTATGCCTGTGGTTTTCTAGACAATCCTGAACTGAAAGGAAAACTTTGCAGATCATCAAACTTTCAAAAATTTCACACACTCATAAACCTGAATTTAAACCATCTTAACTGTTAAATATAAGGTATATAATTTGCATATATTTCGCAGAAATAAACGTGGGGAAGTCATCATACCTTGTATTCTGGATTGTCTCGAGTTCGAAGCAGCTCCATACCAAATGCCTAAATGTTAAAAAAATCACGTGAACTTCTTAATGTTACGCAAAAGGAAATGCGTAAACACTAGTCTGAACCAACATAAAATAGAACCGACCCTAACCTTCTCATAAAATTCTATGGAACGATTAAGATCACCCACTCGGAGCATTACTTGGCATAAGGGTTCAGGAGTTGGACCTCTTTCTATAAGTTCAAATTTGTAACCATCAGGGTCTTCAACAAACGCAATTACTGAACGCCCTCCCTTTACAGGACCAGGCTCTCTAGTTATTTTACCACCCTTAGCTCTTATTAGCTCCACTGCTTTTACAACCTAATAAAGAATCATACAAACATAATATATGTTATTCAAAAGGCCAATAGAGAAGAAATCCTACCAACTCACTAGGAAAGAGCAACGTATGAGTTCTAGGAAGATGCTCAAAAGGACACTAGAGGGTGCTAAAGCTTGGAAAACTTACATCATCTACGGCAATACCAAAATGGCCAAATGCAGTTCCAATATCATACTTGTCAACTCCATAATCTGAAATGTTAAACAAAAAGACCAAAATCAATCAAAAACTCTCTTTGCATGAGCAAACATAGCTTAATCCAACAAAGAGCCAAAGTCCTATAATTATTAGTAGAGGTCATTGAGTAGACTAGATTTTGCACATTTCAATAGGAATACCATTATAAACACAGTCAGACCCTTACTGTATGTCAGTTCAATAACAAAGTGAGAGTCTTCAGGCCCATATCCAAGAAAGGCATTAGTATATTTCTCCTCCGGTATGTCCCTCTTTCTGAGGAGCTTCATTCCTAGGCACTCCGTATAAAACCTAAAACCACCAAGAGTAAACGCTCATCCATAAAGTTTAATATATCAGAGATAAGCAGCTTTCAATCAATGAAGCAGAAGTTCCCTCATTTAGCTTCTCCTAAATTTACCTTAACTCATGTCTATGCTAATTTTAACTTAAGCTAGAAACTTAATTCATTTTTACCTTCTTTTTTTTTTTCTCTCCTACAAGTGTATAAGTGCTTATTGAAAAGTTTTATCCAAACAAGACCCAATTGGGATATAATACAGTGCATACTTTATGGTCCTGTCCAAGTCCCCAACTCGATACACAACGTGAAGCATTCTTCGCTTGTCCTGCTTTACCCACTCAAGCACATTTTCTGGTGAAGCAGCCGCCACAGATTGAGACACGTTCCCTGACGCCATGACTCTCAAGGAATTACCATCTTGTCTCAACACTCTGGACGCCTTCAGGCCAAAACTATGGTACTGAGACACTGCACCCAAATCCAAAATTCAATTTCAAAGTGTTCAATCAGCACAACTGTCAATTCTGCAGCAGCAGTTGGGATTGAAAAAAGCCCACAAAAATACTGATAAATTGAAGTGGCAGAAGAATATGAACTTACCCGAGAAAGAGAGACGGGGAGAAGGGTTGAAGAGAGAAAGAGAGGAAGGGGGAGAGATGGTAAGAGAGGAGAGAAAGGGTCGAATCGAAGAAGCCATGGGAACCACTCTCACCATTGGGGTGTGGATGAGGAAGAAAAGAAGAGAAGAGAAGAAGGAGCGGAGAATAATAGGTATTGTTTTGGTTGGGTAACTTAGCTTCTCAAATTTTACTTTCCATTATTCTATTTTTCTGTGGAATTATTGATAGTTGATTCCTCTTTTACGGTGCTTGTTGTATTCCTTTTCCCTATCATTTGGGAGTTTGATGGAACGTTTCAAACAAAACTTAAATTTTAATCTTCAAATTTTTATACAAATTTTCATTTTGTTTTCTAAGGAATATTTGTCTGTTATATTTTCATTACACCTAGAGATCATTCTAAAAGATATAAATATAATTTAAGAAAATTTATTATTAAAATTTATTCATTATTATATATTATAAAAAACCTTATAATTACATATTTTAAATATAAATTATCATATTATGAAATTCATAATCAACAAATATTTAAATTGACTTTATAATGAATAATTTAAAACAAAATATAAGATTTTTTAAACTTTTGAAAATATTATATAAAAAATATATAATATAAATGATTTTTTATACATCATTGTAATTGATTAGTAAAGAATAATATGTTAGCATAAATTACTAATTAGTATAACTAAAACATTGAATAAATTTTAAAGAAGTCTAACTTAAATTGTTAATATATGAGTTACTTGTAAATAGCTACGAGAATAGGTGTTCTTCCAACCGATATATCTAAAAACAATTCATCATAATTTCTCGGTACCGCTTAAACAAAATCTCAGCAGATACTCACGAATAATGTAGATATTCTTGTTTTTAGTTTTGTTAAATTTTAAATATTAAAATTATTTTTTTTAAATTATAAAATTAAATAAAAAATTATTTTTAAAAATAATTCTAATAAAGTTATATGATACAATATCAATAAAAATAAAATCTATCTTTTTAAAAACAAATTCGAATAAATTATATGCAAAGTATATGTTTAAATAACATTTATTTTCTTAAAAAATAATTTCAATTCTATAAATCTAAGTAAAAAACATAGATATATGAAAATAAAATATAAATCATTTTTCAATTCTTAATAATTTTACTTTAGTAATTTGATTTGAAAATCAAATAGAGATAGTAACAGCATGTATACTGATATCATAATTAAGTGAATAATTAAAATAATTCTATTCATTTTATTAATAAATGAATAATTAAAATACTTTACATATTTAAAATCATTGTGAAAGTGCCTTTGAGACTAAAGTTATGTTTGAAAGAAAAATTGAATTCTCAAGTAATTAAAAATACATGATATTTTTCAAATTAAAACAGTTAAATACCTATTTTTAAAAATCATGACAAATTAAAATTTTCAAGACATACTTTCCATTTCCTAACCCTTTCTTGTTACTTTATTCCCTCAATCCGCTCACAGTGAATTTCCATTTTAATATTTAGAGCTATAAATATCGATTACTTTATTTTAAATATTGAATTTTCACTTTTAACCTTTAATTGATAAATTTAAATTATGTTAAACCTTTTTTAATATCATTTTACAAAATTAAACATTGAAGTAACATTTTATAAATTAGAAGTAGAACACAAATTATGTTTGTAACAGCTAAGAGGAGATTTATTTTGACCCACAAGACAACTGTCCCTTGGATTGTCATCCATACACGCATTGACTAAGAAGAGCTCAATATTGAATACCCAAAAAAGGTGACGTAGATACCTCGTCCTACATGCTCCGCAGAAAACAAATCATTTCATACTTTTAAATAGAATAAATATATTTATTCGTTTAAAGACAAAATAAGATAAAAATGAAGGAATATTGTCTTTTTAAAAAATAAGTAATAAATTAAAACTAACTAATTGTATAATTTTTAAATTATTCATATATTTATTGTGGAAAGAGGATAATTTTGGGAAAATAATTATTTTCTTTACGTCATTCCATTCTCTTTTTTTTCTTATATTTGTGTAGTAAGTGAAAAAAAGTGGATTTTTTAGGAACTGAATGCTTTTCTCACTTTCTTTATTATCTAATAAGAGAAATATTTACTTAATTTGCACCAATTACTTTCTAAGAGCGTTTTAAACTTTTTATGTGTTTTTGGTATTCCGTGTTACTCTTTAATTACTTATGGGTTGACTTATGGGTTGAATAAAATGTCAAATGAAAAAATTTATGTATCGCCTATTAATATCTTTGACATAACTAGTAAAATAAATTTATTTAGCTATCTTGAAATGAACGTGAGAAAAAATGGTGATTTTTAAATTTTGAAGGGATACAGATAAAAAAATTATAAATAGGTTAAGACATAAATTCAAGCATTTTATAAATATTAAAAACATTAATTTAAGTACTGCATGAATAAAAAAAAATTCATAAAAAATTAAAACTTATTTATTTTATCCAAACTAAGAGCATATTTAAGTCAAAATAGTAAAAATATTCTTGTATTTGATTGAACATGTTAACATATTTGAGTCATTGCTTTTATGTGAGAAGAGGCTATATAAAATAATTTATATCTATGCATAGAAAAAAACATGTATTATTTAATCCTAAATATTACAAAAAATATCTCTTAAACTGATTTTTTTTCATATTTAGGGATAGATTTTCAAACAAAATATCATTCAAAGAAAAGAAAAGTAGTTTAAATAATGAGTGGCATGGTGTTAGATTCTCTCAATAATAATAAACTGTAGTTTAAAAAATAAAAATTTGTAAAAAATTAAGTATTGTTTTAGATAAACTTTTCTTACCTGCCAACACATATATTTTTAAAATATCTGCTTTTAAGAAATTAAATTGAATGGTGGAGACCTAGAGATCCTTTAGGTTATTTTCAAGAAGTCCATAAAAAAATATAAACATATAAATATGAAATTAAATTAATAAATACTTATTTTTTTCAAAAGAAGATAATTTGAAATTTAACAAGAACTCAAAATTTATGATAATTAGGATTATACTAAGATAATATAAGACTATTTTCCAAAAATGATAAATAAATTTTTATTGATTGATATTGTCTGAACTTGTTCTAGTGTTTGCGGAAAATACTTAAATTAATAGGACATGAATATGAACATATATAATGCTTAAATTTTTTAGATTGGTTCTTGTCTTCATCATTATACCTGTCCTTATTTTAATATGCTTAAGTACCTATAATTTATTTGATACTTTACTTAAATTTTATATAATTATAATTTATTTATTTTTATTTAAAATTAGATGTAACAGAATGTCTATTTTTTATATTGAATTTTAGATAATATTTATTTTTTATTTTGATTTTTATTATTTTTTAAATTATTAATAAATATTTGATAAAGGTACAAAGACAAGTATAAATATTTTCGTTACTCTATATAGATCAAGATTAGACATAAATTTAATATTTACATTATGTTAAAGATAAAAGTGAATATGAATTATTTTTAGCTTGAAGACAAAAGCCAATATACTTAACGCTATACTTATCCCACCTTTTTATTATTCTTAATACTCTCATACTATCATTTAGCCTTTAACTTAGAAAACAACAGGATAAATAATCCTTAAGAAAACCTACAAATAAGATAGAAAGAATTTAAAAATTTAGATTAAATTTTAGATAAATATAGAATAAAAAATTTATTTGAATACATGTACATGTATGTATATATATATATATATATATAT
>Ga0209700_103929_pt1 | contig 27674 bp, 10 predicted proteins | sample SiratroredBW_FD_187528 | JGI IMG/M metagenome (GOLD analysis project Ga0209700, IMG submission 187528) | Root nodule microbial communities of legume samples collected from California, USA - Siratro red BW (SPAdes) (version 2) | ecosystem: Host-associated > Plants > Roots > Nodule | place: USA... | reverse complement strand
ATATATAAAAAATATTATATATATATATATATATATATATATATATATATATATATATATATATATGTAAATGTTATAATTATTTAAATAATTATGTGTATGATGAAAAATAATTTTTTAATATGATGGAAAAAAATATTGATAATTAATTTGATATAATTATTAAAGAAATGATTTTATGTAATAAATTTTAATTTGATATACATATCATTTTACTTTATTTAAATGTTTATAAAGAAAATATTAAATATATATATATATATATATATATATATATATCAAATTTTATATATGAAATTAATGTTTGAAGATATTTTTGAATTTATACGAGATTTTTAAATTACATGCATAAAATAAATAAATAAATATAATTAGAGTTGGTGAATGAAAGTTTTCACGTGAAATGAAAAAAAAAATAATGACATAAAAGAGTGTGCGGTGTAACTAATTTTAATTTGATAAGATTCAATTTATAATTGAAATACCATAATAGATATAATAGAGTGTAAGCACCTTATACAATGCACTCTTATAAAGACAATTTATTGTAATAACGTCTTTCAATAATAATAACTCATACTTATATGTCAGCAAGCATGACCAAACCATCTCATCAAATTTAATTAAAGTTGTCATCAAATGTATTGGTGAATGGAAATTATGGAAAAAGATAAAATTAATGACATAAAAGAGTGTGGTGCGTTTTGGTTAATTTTAATTTGATAAATGGTTCAATTTATAATTAAAGAACCACAATTGATGTTTAAAGTGTAAGCACACTATATAATGAATTATTATAAAGACAGTTTATTATAAGAATATATTCCAATTGTAATAATAACTCATATTTACACGTCAACAAACATGATCTATCACTAACATGTGTATCAAATTATTTCAACCCTATTACAAATAGGGGGTATTGAGTCATTCATAGAAAGATTCAAACTTTGGAATTAGTGTTGTGAGAGTGTTGAGTCATTTCTGTAAAGGGTCGAGTTTTGGAATTAGTGTTGGGGTCGGAGAGGCATTGGTTGTAGTCCTAATGATTGTGATAGAAAGGAAGATTGAAAATTCAAACATTAGAATCATTAAAATTTAAATTAAATCCAAACGGTTAAAAGAAAAAATTTATAGCATAAAAGAGTGAGACAGTACGACCGTGTGATTATTCTGAATTGATGATGATATAAAGAAAAAACAAGAAGATGTATTAAGATTAAAGAAATTATTGTATGGATTCAAATGTTAATCTGACTTAGATTCTAATTTTAAAATGAGTTTGATGAACTTAAAATTTATGAGTATAGTGAAATTAAAATTTATGAAGTAAGGAGTTTCAAGTGATGTTTGTATCCAAGCATTTTTTATGTCACTGTGTGTAATTTTAATTATCTAGACACCATACCGTGTACTTTAATTACTAAGATAGCATACAAAACTCTTTACTAATAGAATTTGATTTTTCAAAAAACTGAATTGGGGGTGGTGGTTAGGTGTTTCCTTTAGAACTGTTGATATAATTAATAACTAATGTAATGTAATAATAAATAACTGTAATAATAATTAAAAAAATACTTCAAATCTATCTTTTTAATATAATAATTATTGTAAGTGAAATGTAATAATAGTTTAAAAAAATACTTGAAATATGTTTATTTAATATAATATATATTACAATTGAAATAAAAAATATACATAATAATTTAAAAATAATTAAAATATATTTATTGGAATATAATATATATTAAAACTAATATATATGTATATAAATGTTATAATTATGTGTATGATGATAAAAAAAATTAATACGATGAAAAAAATTATTAAAAATAAAATGTTGCTAATTAATTTGATATAATTATTATAGAAATGATTTTATGTTATAAATTTGTTAATAAAAGTTAAAGATAATCGAGTATAATTATAATTTTTGGACGGTTCCGATTTTCAATTGTTTCGTTTCGATTTTAAGATGAGTTTGGTGAAGTTAAAATTTAAGAATCGCAGAGTTTCAAGTGATGGTTGTGATAAAAATTAATATGCAAAGAAGCACTCTTAATCTTGATTATTGTGTAAGTAAAGTTGAAATGACATAAAACTTAAATTAGATGGATTATTGGAGAAAAGTATATTTGGAGATGTTAAAGTAGAGTAGAAGTTAAATAGAAAGAAGATAACTATATATTAGGAAATAGTACAGTAAAAAAATAGGTACAAGTTATGATTATTGATTTATCTTTCTGAACGTTTCACTAAAATGCCACTGTTTATACTTTTAATTATTTGTTTTAATTATTTAGATACATAATGTGCACTTTAATAACTAAGATATCAGACAAAACTATTTAATGTTAGAATTTGAATTTGATTTGTACAAAAACTGAATTTTGGTCCCAGTGGATATCAGCTTCCTTTAGGACATGATATGATTAATAATTAATGTAATAATACATAACTGTAAATGATTACTGAGTTTAATATAATAATTATTAAAAGTAAAATGTAATAATAGTTTAAGAAATACTTGAAATATTTTTATTTAATATAATATATATTACAATTGAAATAAAATATATATAATAATAATTTAAAAATAATTAAAATATATTTATTTGATTATAATATATAATAAAATTAACATATATGTATATAAATGTTATAATTAAGTGTATGATAAACAAAATTATTAAAAATAAATTGTTGATAATTAATTTGATATAATTATTAAAAAAATATTTTAAGTTATAAATTTGTTAACAAAAGTTAAAGATGATCAATAATAAACAATGTATGATTTAAGACACACATATTAAAAGTTGACATTTTTATGATATTGTATGATTTTCCATTTATAAAGACAATAAAATAAGATTTTAAATAATTATCAGTTTATTTTATACAAAATTAGTATATTTGAATAAAAATAATATTTTTAAACAAAAAGGACCATCTTTTGTTTTTAGTTTTGGTTAATTTTAATTTGATAAATGATTTAATTTATAATTTAAAAATGATAATAAATATAATAAAATGTAAGCATAGTATACAATATATTATAAAGACAACATTTACTTTAATAAATATCTTATTATTATAATATATGTATGTCATCATCCATAACCTCATGCATGACTTGTCGTAATATGTGTATGGAACTACTTCAACTACTTTATTATTATAATATATGTATGTAATATAAATTGATATATTAAAAGTATTTTTTTTTAAATTTGAATTTTCATTCAATTACTCGATTAACAATTTTGGTATAAGTGTATTATTAAAAACTCATTTTTAACTTCTAGAGTGAACTTTAATGTATTCTTGAAAACAATAGTTAGTATTTTACTTTTGTATTAAATATGAATATTATATCGCAATAATATAATAAATCATTTTAAATAATAATCGATTATTTGTATGAGTTGTATTTTAATTTTTATTTAGATAATTAATTATATTTAAGAAATAGTTTGTTAAAATAATTTTGTAAAGAATAATAAATTATATTTTAAAGTGATTGATTATATATTTTTACTTAATTTAAAAAATTAAAAGTATTTTAAAACTTCAAAATCATAATCAAGTTAGATAAATTAGCTATATTGTGTGCAAATACTCATTAAAAAAAGATAGAAACATGATTAAGATGGTTCTTTTACGAGTAATTTATTTTAATATTTTTAACAAAGAGAAGAATTTTGTAACTAACAAAAGTTATACAAAATAACAACAAATATATTTAATGATAATATATACATAAAACAATTTGTTTATTAGAGATTTTTGAATTGGGTATATAATTGTAATTTTTGAATGAATTTGATAAAAAAAAATAAGAGGCGCACATTACAAATATTTGAATGAACAAAACATATTCTTAATTTTAAGAGAATATATGATTTGTTTTGATTAAATCTAACTTAACAAAGATAAAGTGTGGTGCAAGTTTAAAAGCAAAGAGTAAATATGAGTTTTAAGTTATTTGTTATAATTGATGTAGTCTGAATTGATTTCATGTTTATGGTTACAAAATTTTATTATTTTAATTATTATATTTAAATATCGTTTTAACTTTTATACATATCATTTTAGAAGAAAAATTTTATAGATATACGTTTATCTAACTTACGGACAAAATTTATATAATGCAACCATATCTTATGTTTTTTAAGATCTATCATAAAACAGTGTAGTTTATTCTCATAATTTTTTTTTTCTTATTTTTTCTAAATTCTTTATAAAGTAACTAAATTTAAAATAATTTATCAATGTTAGATTAAAAATTTAGAAAAAAAAAGTTGATGGAAAAGGAAGAATTATACCTTAAAAATTATAGTTTTCATTATTAATCGTAGTTAACTTTAACTTAGTATTAAAAACCGAAGAATATTAATAGTAATAAATAGATAGTTGGTTGGAAGGTTAAAAGTTTAAGATAAATTTATTACTTTTATTTTACTTAATACTTAAACATTGTGAAAGTTGACAACACATATATCAATGGAACTGTATTAATTATGATTAAAATTAGGTAGATGGTGAACAATTATTAAACTTAATCTTAATTATAATTAATATACACACATTAATTATATATATATATATATATATATATATATCATATTTTTCTAGAAAATAAATTTTAAAATTTTATGCATAGTTTACAATTTTGTAAATCTACATTATTATATTTATAATTTTAATTTTAACTACACAAATAAATAGTACGTTTATAAAATCGTACGTTTTTATTATGAAAATTAATAATTGAAACTAAGGAGATTAACACTACCAAATTTTGAACTGAAGTTTGTGAAATTAAACTTTGAATATATTCTTTAATTTGTATGAAATCTTAAAATTACATGCATAAAATAAAATAAATAAATAATTTAATTAAAGTTTTATCATATATATTGGTGAATGGAAATTATGGAAAAAGGGAAAATTGATGACATAAAAGAGTGTGTGATGTGTTTTAGCTAATTTTAATTTGATAAATGGTTCAATTTATAATTAAAGAATCACAATTGATGCTTAAAGTATAAGCATACTATACAATGCATTTTTGTAAAGAAAATTTATGTAAGAACATATTCCAATGATAATAATAACTCATATTTACATGTTAACAAACATGACCTATCACAAACATGACTTATCACTAACATGTGTATCAAATTATTTCAACCTCATTACAAATAGGACATATTTAGTCATTCATCGAAAGATTCAAATTTTGTTGTTAGTGTTGTGAGAGTGTTGAATCATTCATGTAAAGGATCTAGTTTTGGAATTAGTGTTGGTCAGAGAGGCACTAGTTGTGACCCTATGGCCCTAGTGGCTGCTTCGAATATTAGAATCATTGAAATTTAAATTTAAATTGAATCCGAACAGTTAAAAGAAATAATTCATGACATAAAAATGTGAGACGGTACGAGGACGTGATTAGTCATTAAAGTTTAAATTTAAAGAAATATCGAAATTAATGATTATATAAAAAAAACAAATAGATGTATTAAGATTAGAGAAATTGTTATATGGGTTCAGATGTTAAACTAACTTTGACTCCAATTTTAAATTAAGTTTGGTGAAGTTAAAATTTATGAAGTAAAGAGTTTGAAGTGATGTTTGTATAGCAAAAATTAATATGTACCAAGCATTTTTTTATCTCACTGTTTGTAATTTTAATTATCTAGACACCATAATGTGTACTTTAATTATTAAGATAGCACACAAAACTATTTACTACTAGAATTTGATTTTTCAAAAAACTGAATTGGGGTGTGGATAGGTGTTTCCTTTATAACTGTTGATATAATTAATAATTAATGTAATGTAATAATAAATAACTGTAATAATAATTGAAAAAAAAATACTTCAAATCTATCTTTTTAATATAATAATTATTGTAAGTGAAATGTAATAATAGTTTAAAAAATACTTGAAATATGTTTATTTAATATAATATATATTACAATTGAAATAAAAAATTATACATAATAATAATTATTTAAAAATAATTAAAATATATTTATTTGAATACAATATATATTAAAACTAATATATATATATATATATATATATATATATATAAATGTTATAATTATGTGTATGATGATAAAAAAAATTAATGCGATGACAAAATTATTAAAAATAAAATGTTGTTAATTATTTTGATATAATTATTATAGAAATGATTTTATGTTATAAATTTGTTAATAAAAGTTAAAGGTAATCAATAATGAATAAAGTATAATTATATTTTAAAATGATTGATTATATATTTTTAATTAATTTAAGAAATTAAAATTTTTTTAAAACTTCAAAATGATAATCAAGCTAGATAAACTAGCTATATTTTGTGTGCATATATTCATTAGAAAAGATAAAAACACTAAAAACATGATTTAGATTATTCTTGTACGAGTAATCTATTTTAATATTTTTTAACAAACATAAGAATTTTGTGACGAACAAAAGTTATACAAAAATAGCAACAAATATATTTAAAGACAATACATAGATAAACAATTTGATTATTAGAGATTTTTAAATTGGATACGAAGTTGTGACTGTTTTTAGTGAATTTGATAAAAAAGAAAATAAGAGATATACATTAAGTTAATTAATAAAAATATATGATATATTTTAATTAAAACTTAATTTAAAGTGTAAAGATAGTTTTAAATTTGTACGAACTTAAAAGTTTGGTAATCAAAAGCTCTCAATAAAATAATTAGTAAGGATTTATGTGACCATGAAAGTTAGATAATGGAAAGTTTTCAATCTCAATAAAATAATTGGATAAGGATCATAAACAAGTGTGTGTCCTTAATTCTCATGAAACTTTTATTTTTTATTTTTACCATTATTTCTTTTAAATTCTTTATAAAGTAAATAAATTCAAATTTTATTAGTTCTAGATTAAAAAATTGACGGAAAAACAATAATTTCACTTTAAAAATTATAGTTTTCATTATTAATCATAGTTTAATATTAAAAATAAAGAATTTCAATCTTAATAAATAAATATTTGCTATTGAAGGTTGAAAAGTTAAGATAAATTTAATACATTAACTTTATTTAAATAGTGTGAAAGTTGACAACACATATATCAATCTAATTATATTAATTAAAATTAAGGTTAGATAGATCATAAAAAGTTATTAAAGCTAACCTTAATTATAATTAATATACACATTAATATATATATATATATATATATATATATATATCATATTTTTGTAGAAAATAAAATTTAAAATTTATATCTATTATTTACAATTTTGTAAATCTGCATTGTCGTATTATTAATTTTAACTTTAGCTACACAAACTACTTAAAATTATAAAATCTTACAATGATTAAAATCTATGAAAAATGCTAATTTAAAGTAAAGAATAAAATAACATACATTAACATTAAGGAGACGAACACTTTCAAATTTGTAGACTTTCTATAAATTGAGATTTATGAAGTTAAAAGTAAAAATATATTTTTTGAATTTGTAGGAACCTGAAAGTTACATGTACCAAATAAAATAAACAAAATATATAATTGAAAGTTTTCATAAAATGGAATAACTAAATAGGGATTGGTATTTTTGTGGGTGATGGAAGGTTTTCAAGAAAAGAAAATTAACATTCATTCCGGACTATGAAGGAAGTTATTCGGACAAAAATAAAGAATTCATCAGATAAAAGAGTGTGGCAGTGAGTAATCTATTTTAATATTTTTTAACAAACATAAGAATTTTGTGACTAACAAAAATTATAAAAAAATAACAACAAATATATTCAATGACAATACATATATAAAACAATTTGATTATGAGAGATTTTTAAATTGGATACGTAATTGTGATTCTTTTTAATGAATTTGATAAAATAAATAAATGCACATTAAAAATAGCTTAATTAAAAAAATGTTTTTAATTTTAAAAAAATATTATTTATTTTAATTAAAACCCAATTCAAAGTGTACTGCAAGTTTAAAAATACAAAAGTGAATATGAGTTTTAATTTATTTGTTATAATTAACGTAATCTTAGTTATTGATTTTTATGGTTACAAAATTGTATTATTTTAATTTTTATATTTAAATATCATTTTAATGTTTATAAGTATCATTTTAGAATAAAAAGGTCATAAATATAATGCAACGATATTATATGTTAGGTATATGTTTTTTAAGATATATTGTAAAACATCAGGTAGTTTATTCTCATAAAACTTCTATTTTTTTTACCGTTATTTCTTTTAATTGGATTTTAAGATGAGTTTGCTGAAGTTGAAATTTAAGAATTGCAGAATTTCAAGTGATGTTTGTGATAAAAATTAATATGCAATTATTGATCTTGATTATTGTGTAAGTAAAGTGGAAATGACATAAAACATAAATTAGATAGATTATTAGAGAAAAATATATTTGGAGATGTTAAAGTAGAGTAAAAGTTAGATAAAGAGAAAATAACTATATTAGAAAATAGTATAGTAAAAAAATAGGCAAAAGTTATAATTATTGATTATCTTTCTGATTTGTTCACTACAATGTCACTGTTTATACTTTTAATTCTTTAGATACCATGTGCACTTTAATTACTATGATAGCAGACATAACTATTTACCGTTAGAATTTGAATTTGATTTTTAAAAACAACTGAATTTTGGTCCCAGTGGATATCTGCTTCCTTTAGAACCCTTGATGATATGATTAATAATTAATGTAATGTAATAATAAATAACTGTAAATGATTGTTGAGTTTAATATAATAATTATTATAAGTAAAATCTAATAATAGTTTAATAAATACTTGAAATATGTTTATTAAATATAATATATATTACAATTGTTATAAAATATATATAATAACAATTTAAAAATAATTAAAATATATGTATTTGAATATAATAATAATAAATTAATATATATATATATATAAATGTTATAATTATGTGTACGATGATAAATAATGTTTTAATATGATAAAAAAATTAATTAAAAATAAAATGTTGATAATTAATTTGATATAATTATTAAAAAAATTATATTAAGTTATAAATTTGTTAATAAAAACTAAAAATGATCAATAATGAACAAAATTGTATGATTTAGAAATGCATATTGAAAGTTGACATTTTATGACATTGTATCATTTGTCTATTTATAAACACAACAACAAGATAAAATTTTAAATAACTATTACTTTATTTATACTAAATTTGTCTATTTTAATAAGAATTATTGTTTTGGACAAAAAGGATCATCTTTTAATAAAAATGATATGTTTTGGTTAATTTTAATTTGATAAATGATTCAATTTATAATTGAAGAATCATAATGAATGCAATACATTGGTATACAATACACTTTTATAAAAACTAACATTTATTGTAATAAGAATGTCTCGTTTTTTAGTGATGATAATAACAACTCATACTAACATGTCTTTTATCTTCATCCTTCAATAATGATAATAACAATTTAATAATAATAATAACAATTCATACTAACATGTTTTTTGACTTCGTATATAATTTATTCTCATAAAAATTTTATTTTTTTGCCCTTATTTTTTTATATTTTCTATAAAGTAAATAAATTTAAAATTTATCAATTTTAGATTAAAAATTTAGAAAAAAAAGTTGACGGAGAAGGAAGAAGAATTCTACTTTAGAAATTGTAGTTTTCATTATTAACCATAGTTAATTTAATATTAAAAATGAAAAATTTTAATAATAATAAATAGATAGTTGTTTGATATAATTATTAATATTAATAATAAAAAAATATTGATAATTAATTTGATATAATTATTAAAATATAATTATTAAATAAATGATTTTGTGTTATAAATTTGTTAGTAAAAAGTTAAAAATGATTAATAATAACAAAGTATGATTTGAATGATTTTGGAGACTTACATTAAAATAAATTATGCTGTAAAGTTAAAAACACAATAGTGAATATAATTTTTAATTTGTTTGTTATGTTAATTTAATCTTAATTATTGATTTCATGTTTATGGTTACAAAATCGTATTATTCTAATTCTTATGTTTAAATATCCTTTTAACTTTTATACATATCATTTTAGTTTATTTTAATTTTTTATAAAGATATAAGAAAATATTATATATATATATATGAAGAAAAAGTTTATAAATATACAATTATGCAAGGTAAGATTTATATAATTATTATATGTTTTTTAAGATCATAATTTATTCTAATAAAACTTTTATTTACACTTTCAAATTTTTAGACTTTTTATGAATTGAGATTTATGAAGTTAAAAGTGTGAAGGTAATTTTGAATTTGAAGAGATGTGAAAGTTACACGTACGAAATAAAATAAATAAAAAATATAATTAAAAGTTCTCGTTAAGTAGAATAAGTAAGCATGGATTAGTATTCCCGATTAGTATTCCCGATGGATGGAGGAAGGTTTTCAAGCAAAAAGAGAGAATTCGTAATATAAAAGAGAGTCATTTGTTAAAAGGTTCAAGTTTTGGGATTATACATGGAGGATTGAGAATTCGGGCGGTGGAAGAAGGTATTCAAACAAAAAGAAAAAATTCATTATTATATAAAAGAGTGTGACCGTGTGTATTGAAATTTTTGAAGTTAAAGTTGGAAGATATATTTAAATTTATAGAAACCTTAAAATTATACGAATAAAATAAAATAAATAAAAAGTGTAATTGAAGTTTTTATCAAGTGAAATAATTAAACAAGAATGGGGAATCCAACGATAGAGAAAGATATTTAAGCGAAAATAGAGAAAAATTCATGACATAAAAGAATGATGTGATGTAGTGGTCTCTGAGGTTAGTGAGTAAGGTTTAGATTGAAAGGAGATGCATTGCAAATGACGATTGAAAGAAAAAAACAATAAGATAATAACAACTTATACTAATATGTCTTTTATCTTCGTCTTTCAATGATGATAATAACAACTCATATCAACATGTCTCTTATCTTCATCCTTCAATGATGATAATAACAACTCATATCAACATGTCTCTTGTCTTCGTCTTTCAATGATGATAATAACAACTCATACCAACATGTCTCTTGTCTTCATCTTTCAATGATGATAATAACAACTAATACCAACATGTCTCTTGTCTTCGTCTTTTAATGATGATAATAACAATTCATACCAACATGTCTCTTGTCTTCATCTTTCAATGATGATAATAACAACTCATACCTATATGTCGTAATATGTGTATGGAACTACCACAACTACCTATTATATATATATATATATATATAATAAATTTATTCTCATAAAAATTTTATTTTTTTCCCTTATTTCTTTTGTATTTTCTATAAAGTAAATAAATTTAAAATTTATCAATTTTATATTACAAATTTAGAAAAAAAAAGTTGACGGAGAAGGAAGAAGAATTCTACTTTAGAAATTATAGTTTTCATTATTAACCATAGTTAATTTAATATTAAAAATGAAAAATATTAATCCTAATAAATAGATAGTTGTCATCAAGTGAAATAACTAAACAGGGACGGGGGAATCCAACGGTGAAGAAAAGTATCTAAACGAAAAGAGAGAAGAATTCATGACATGAAAAAGTGATGTGATGTGGTGGACAATAAGATACATTAATGTTAGAAAAACTTTGGATGGGTTAGAATTTTCAAATGAGATCGGTAAAGTTTGAAATTTATTAATTGTAAAGTTTCAAGTGATGTTTGAATGATGAAAATTAATATGCAAGATGCATTCTTGATCTTGCTTGTGTAGGTAAAGTTGGATGAAACATAAATTATTAGTGAGAAGAATATGTTTGGAGATGTTAAATTAAGATAAAAGTTAGATAAAAAAAATTATAATAGTATAATTATTGATTCATCTTTATGATAAAGACGCTAGTTGTGGTTGTGACAACAAAGATAGAGGTGGGGATCGAGAATTTGGACAGTGAAAAAGGTATTAAAACGAAAGAAAGAATTCATAATATAAGAGTGTCATACGAGGTCAATGGATAAGGTTTAGATTGGAGGGGAAATATTAAATGCGATTGGAAAAAAAGAAATGCAAGATGATTTGTTAAGGTTAGAAAAAATTTAAGTGAATTTTCATATTTTTAAATGAGTTAGGTTGGAATTTTTAAATGATCAATTTGATGAAATTTGAAATTTATGAAATGTTTGTATGATAAAAATTAATGTGCAAGATGTATTTTTGAAAATAAAGTGTGAATGACATGAATTATAAATTATATAAATAATTAATGAAAATAATATATTTAAAGACATAAAAGTTAGATAAAAGAAGAAGATACCTATGATAGAAAATAGTATAGTAAAAAACATGTGAAAGTTATAATTATTGATTCATAAAAATCCTGATTCAAGGATCAAGGACAAGGTTCCAAATTTTTAAACTTATTGAAATTTACGACGTTAAAGTTTGAAGATATTTTAAGTTTATATAAACCTGAAAAGCACAAAATAAAATAAATAAAAAATATATTTCAATGTTTTGATAAGGTAAACTAACTAAACAGAGCGAAATAACTAATCAGAGTATATATATATAAACAATATATAAATAAAAAACGAGATATGAATAAACAATACACAGATAATCTTTGTATTTTTAGTAAAATATGAGTTTTAATTTATTCATTATAATTAAATTAATTTTAATTATTGATTTCATGTTTATGGTTACATATTTGTATTATTTTAATTCTTATATTTAAATATCACTTTAATTTTTATACATATTATTTTACTTTATTTTAAATATTTTAGAATTTGTATGAACTTGAAAATTACACGCACGAACTAAAATAAATAAAAAATTATAATTGAAAGTTTTCATTAAAGTAAAATAACATGACTTGATATTTCCAATAGTGGAAGAAGGTTTTCAAAAGAAAAGAGAGATTTTCTGACATAAAATAATGTCTGCAATGTGACCGAATGAGATTAGTGAGTAAGATTTAGAAAGAGAAGAGTTAGAAATCACAATAAAAAGAAAAAAAAAACTATGCATTAAAGTCAGAGAAATGCATTGAAACTAAATTCACGTCAGATTAATTAGCAGGTATAATTATAAAATATTACAATTTTATTATTAAAATCCATACATGCTAATTGAAACCAAAGAATAAGTATAAATAAAGGAGATAATTTTTTACAAAATTGTATTATTTTAATTCTTATATTTAATGTTTTAATTTTTATACATATCATTTTAGTTTGTTTTAATTTGTATAGAGATCTAAGAAAATATTAAATTTATATAAATGCATATTAGAATAAAAAAATTATAAATATATGATTAGGCAACATATTAAAAAATTTATATAATACAACAATATTATATGTCTTTTAAGATCTATCGATAAAATAGTGGGTAGTTTATTCTAATAAAACTTCTATATTTTTACCATTTTTTTTAAGTTTTTTGTAGAGTAGATAAATTTAAAATTTATCAATTTTAGATTAAAAAATAACAAAAAATTGAGGAGAGAAGGAAAAATTCTACTTTAATAGACTTATATTGATATATGTGCTCTAAGCCCCAAACAACCTAGATAAAATTAATGTAATAAATTCATCTTAACATTCCAACCATACAGAATAATTATTTGTTTAATTAGTTAATTGAGTTTTAAATTTTAATTAGAATAAATTTTAAACATAATTAAAATTAACTTTGTTTTTTACTCACTACTTTTAATTCTGCATCACTACTTCATACTTTTTTAAAAATAAAATCTAAAAATTTGTATTACTATTTTATAATTTACTGCTGATTTTGTGAACGGTGCATTATAGTATTCATAATTCCAGTTGACTGTGCATTATCATATTCATAATTCCAATTTTGACTACAGTGACAAATAGTAGGTAAACTTATAAAATCTTATAATTTTATCATTAAAATCCATAAAAGATGATGATTGAAAGTAAAGAATACAACAACATTAATGTCAAGGAAACAAACAATTCTAAATTTTTAGACTTTGTTGATTGAAAATTACTAAGTTAAAGTTTGAAGATGTTTTTAAATTTGTAAGAACCTAAAAATTATATGTACAAAATAAATAAAAAATTAATTGAAAGTTTTCAGAAATAAATAAGGTATTCTGAACACGCAGGAAGGTTTTAAAGAAACAGAAAAAATTCATGAGATAAAAAGACTGTGGCATTGAGACGGGTGGTGATGCGGAGACTAATGAGTAGGGTGAGAAGCATTGGAAATGATGATTGGAATTCAAATTATTAATATATATAATATATAATAATAAATAAATCTTTAAGGTTAGAATTTATTTTTATGTAATAATTTTGATATGATTTACTCATGTTTATAATTTTTTTATGTATTAATTTTGATATTATACTTATGAATAATTATAAAATTATTTATTTTCTAATATATCTAAATAGAGATTTTATCTTTAAAGGCAAAAATAATATAACCATATATTATTAAGGGTAATACACTTTTTTTTTTCATTATTTTTATAAGTATATATTCTCTCCCCAACAAACACAACCATTCACCTACCCATCTCTTCAAAATCTCATGCCACATACCATAACAGCAACCCACCATGTCTGAACCAACTCTTCACCCTTCTTCCATGGCTCGAGAATACCGCAAGGGTAACTGGACCCTCCAAGAAACCCTCATTCTCATCACAGCCAAGAAGCTCCACGATGAACGCAGGCTCAAACTACCTTCTTCTCCTTCTTCTTCCAACAGAAACAGTGGTGAACTGAGGTGGAAGTGGGTGGAGAACTATTGCTGGAGCCACGGGTGCTTGAGGAGCCAGAACCAGTGCAACGACAAATGGGACAACCTCTTACGCGACTACAAGAAGGTTCGAGACTACGAGGCCACCAAATCCTCGTCCTCATCATCGCATGTTGTTTCAAACACTGAATTCCAATCTTATTGGACCATGGCGAAACACCGACGCAAGGAGCAGAAACTACCCTCTAACATGCTCCTCCAAGTCTACCAAGCTGTCACACAAGTGTTGCAGAATAAACCACACACTTCACAACAACATCATCATCACCAACACCCTCTTGTTAACGTTGTCCATTCACCACCACAGGAACAACAACCACAACATATGCCGCCATTGTTAACTTCGCCCTCACAGCCACTCTCCCAGACAACTACTCCGGTGGCTTCTCAACCACTTCTGTCATTGCCACCACCGCCGGTTGACTCCACTACTCCACCTATTTCAGGTAATTTATAGATCTCATACTTAACAGTAAGTTAGTAGAATAATTAACAACACTTTTTTTTTTAATTTTTAATTTAAGAATAGTGGTTCATAAATAATAGCCTAAATTTTCATTCTTTATTTTTTTTAATTTTTTTATGGGATCGGTTATTCTGTAGAACTGTTAGACATAAAAATTATAAATAAATAACGATTCTCTAGTATTTATTCTTATACTAACTTAATTTATTTTAATATTCACTTGTAGAAGAATATATTAATCTAGTTTAGTAGAGAAAAGTATTATTAATCCTCCCCAATTAAATCAAAATCAACAATAAATACTGTAATATGTTCATAGTTAATTATCTGTTATATGATCATTATGCATGTATATTCATTATTTTATGTTTTGGATGTGTTGTGTTTTGTTTGGATATTGGTCAAACTTGTACTGTTTGAAAACCCTGCCACATTTAATGGGACCCGTTATTCTTTTCGGTAAAGTACAGTCAGTATTTTTTAGGGTGTACAGTCAGTACCATAGGCCGAATGCCCTATGGTAAAACAAAACCGTACTAACACAGTTCAAGACTAATCTCTGTGCATGATTCTTTGGAATTTGACCCATTATTTCTACTTTTTTTCATGTAACTATAAGGATTACATTTAAGTTTCATCAAAAATGTAAGTTTAAACTATTGTCAGTGATAAAAATATATAATCACTTTTGAATCATAAGAGATGTCTTATTTAAGTTTCAACACTTTATTAATCTCTTTTTAAGATTAAATATTTAAAAAAAGGAGAGTATGAATAATGGATCTCCACTATAGAAAAGTACCATCATCATGCATGCTGGTGGATGATACATATCATCTTGGATTTTGTGGATTGTCCCAACATAACGAATATATTAATAAAACATTATCAATATACGTATCGTGAATTTAATTAATAACATTATATATTATAAGAGTAATATAACTTCCTAAAAATATATATCAAATCTTCATGAAAGAAAACTATCTATAGTACCTGGAGAGACACATTTACTAAGAATGTCATAGGTTACAGAAAAAGCATTCTCACCGTCATGATCCCTATACATATTTATGTGATTTTTTCGAGGGTTTATTTCTATTCCGGCTTTTTTTCGGAAAGTTGGTAATTTTTTTTAATTCTCATTATATAAGTAAATCGTGTAATTAAAGAAATTGTGTTATGATGATATAATTTCAATATAAATAGTGAAATTGTGTAATATCAACATAAATTAAGTATATTTAAATTTGAACTAAAATTGTGTCATATAAATACTATGTTAATATATTCAAAATTATAAATGAAATTGTGATTATGGGATATAATTACAATGACCATTTATACTATAATCATGTCATCGTGATTTCAGTTAGATAAAATTGTGCCATTCTTACACGATTTACTCATAGCAAGAATAAAAAATGAATTATCCATTTTAAAAATTTTCGTATAAAATTATATCAAAACGATAAAAAAAAACCTTTTTCAAATGCATATGCATGAAATTGTTTTGATTTTATTTTATTTAACTTATTTAAAATAAATTGAGAAGGAGCGATTCGCTTGAATGTAGAGGGATCAGAATCAAGTGGCACAGAATACAAAGAGGAGGAGGATAACTCAGAATCGAAAAGAAGGAAATTTGAGGAGAAGCTTGGATCAAGCATGATACGCAGTGCATCAGAGTTGGCAGAAGCTCTTGGGAGCTGTGAGGAGAAGAAGGAGAAGAGGCACCAAGAGATGATGCAGCTTCATCAGAGAGCTCTTCACATTCAAGAAACACGAAACCAAGTGAACCAGCAAGGAATCACCAACCTTGTTTCTGCACTATCCAACCTCACTGCTGCCATTCACTCACTCATCACTTCCATCAACAGAGATCATGGTGCTGGAAATGCTGATGCTGATGCATGTTCTTCTTAATATCTTTGTTTATAAATAGTTTATAAATGTTAATTATAAATATTTGATTGTATCTTTGTGGAGTGCACATTCACATTTGTGAAAATCAACCAAATTGATTGTGTAATTATCTATGAGTGAACATTTAAAAGTTTTAAAAGTATATCAATTTATATCTAGAAAAAAATAATTAAGCGATGAGTGATTATATGTGAAAGAAAAAAGAAAGACAAAAAAAAAATTCGTTATTCAATGTAAGCTGTAAAAGAAAATAAGTATATGTTTGGCAAGAGATATATTAAGAAAAAAAATACTAAAAATAATGGAATGTAGAAGTAAAACAGTTAAATAGTGATCAGTTTTTGAAAATAAAAATTAGATACTGAAAAAGAATCAAGGTATCTTTTAAAAAAAATTATAAATAGATTTAAAGCATTACATTTTTTATTTATTATAAAATTTCATTTATCTAAACTCTAAATTTTCGATATTCTTCCTATATTTCTAATTACTTTTATAATCAAAACATCATATTGGAGGAAAAAAAAATAGAGTAGGATGGGATAATAAAAATCTTGATTTAAGTAGGTTTTGCATTTTCCTTTTATCTCATTATCCTTTTTCTCTTCATTTATGATACCTTTAATAAACTAAGGACTATAAATTTAATAGTAATGTAAGTAAGTGGAAGTATTGATTTTATATATTGAAGTTTTGGAAGTAGTATTGGAATACATAGAGATTTCTCTCCTTTGAGTTCGAAGGATTTAGGTGTTGGAGTTGCATTTTATTGTAAAAACAAGTTATCTAAAAAAAAGTAGTTAATTTACAACTCTAAAAATGTTTGGATCTCAATGTATTAAAACATTAGTAGGCATTTTGAAGTTGACATGATCATTAGGTGAAAATAAAATAGTTTATTTATTAGTGATCGTGATGTGATTCACCTTTTTATTAGTTTTTACTTAAATTGAGTGTTTAGTTTAAGTAAAAAAAAGTTTTATTTAATGTGTAAAATAGATTATAATGATTGAAATGTGAAATTTGTTATATTTTATAATTTCTATATAATATTATTTTAGTATTGGACTAGTCATTTGGTAACGATGGAAATTATTCTATATTCAGAGTAGACATTCAATTGACAGGAATGATAGTGTAAACAATAACTTACTTAAGTTCTTAAAGGAAATTGTTTAAGTAATACAATAATCGTTTAAGTGTAGATGACCTTGGAGTTGCACGTGGATTTAAAATCTCAAAGAATCATATAAATACATTAGAAAACTCAAGCATTGGTTAAATTATGGGTTAAAAAACTCTAAAATTTGTTAGAAGAAATATAACTTAAGTATCTTACTCAAACATTTCAAAACACTCAAACATCAATAAATTAATGTTTAAGCGAGAAATTTTTTCTCATTTAAAAGAAGTAAAGTCACTTAAATAAGAGTAACTAATTTAATTAACTATGATATTATTATATGAATTTTGTGATAAGCTTACGAGATCAACTTATAACTTATAAATTAGGAATCTTACAAGTCATTTTATTAGATTAAAAGTGTTTGGCAAATAAATTGGTTGGCATACACGTAAAATAACACAAAAAAATAATTAAATATAACTACATTAGTTTTATATTATATAAATGAAATTTATGTATCCAAAAAACAATATATTATAATGTAATCATAATTTTAGTTTTTTAAATAATTAATTTTTTATTAAAAATTTTAGTATTTCTATATATTTATTAAAAGTTATATATGCCTTTTTTATTTGAACAGGTCATTTTATTTAAATATGTTGATTTTTTCAGTATTAACAAAATTTAATTTTTATTTAGCATTTATTTATTTTTTTTAAATTTAAACTACTATTACATTAAATTTAATTTTTACAATTTTTATTATCTTTACATATCATAGTGTAATAAAACATTTTGTTATTTTAATTTGTAATGTTAAATATTTTTTAAAAATTTAATTACATTAAAAATTAAAAAGTAGCTTAATAAATAAAAAATACAATAATTAATCATCTCTGTATGATTAAAATATGTAATAATAGACAAAAACTAAACTAAAAATAATAGAAATATATTTAAATATAAAAATTAATAATAAAACAAATTAAATAAGCTATAGATTATAAATTCATAAAATAAAATACTTTGAAATACTTTATGAAACAGTATTTATTGTTTTAGTTATTAAAATTTATGATCGCTCCTTATGTTAGTCTAAATAGAATTTTTTTAATTTCTTTTTTCTAGAATAGACTTGTTCAATTTATTTTTTTATTTTTTTAAAAATTAACTGATTATTTTGTGGGATTGAAAACAGAAAGTTAAAAGGACACAGCAAAACGGTGAGGTTTGTGTTTTCAGTTTCATCAACAAGAGCGCATTTATCTTTCAAATTTGGTTCATGTCTCTTCCTTCAAACTCACTGACGTGCTTCCCTCATCCTTCAATTTCCGCTCTTTACAAATCCAACACAATACCCTCTTTCTTTCATTCTCTCTCTCTCTCTCTCACACTTTTTCCTGTAATCCACGCAGCTTCAATTTCCTTCCCATTTCATTAAGGTCTTTCTTCTCTATTGCCATTTTCATGTTTTCTAATACAAATAGTAGAAGGGTTATGAATTATGCCACATTTCAGTTCTCACAAATAATGGGTATTGCTTGTTTTTTCCTCTTAGCGTTGAACCATTTTTGTTTGAGACCAAAACCTTAGTTTTTACAACTGTCTATGCTTTGGTTGGAAAGCTTTTAGCCATGTTGAAAGTTTCAAACTTTAAGTCATGGGATTTGGTGGTTTCTGCTTTTAGATGTTGAGTTACTTAGTCATCTAAGCACATTTATCTTGTATCGTAATTTGTCGAGTTTTATAGCAATTAACTTAAAAGTCATACCTGTATATGATTTCTGTATAGATTTTTTACACTAACAATACATAGAAATTAAACTCTTAAATGTTTAAAAATTAATAACAAGAATTGGTGATCTGATATTGAATTAACTTAGTGATTTCTTTGGTGGTGTTCATTTTCTTTTGGTTGATGTGTTTTTCAATTGGAAGATTTTGATTTTGAATTGCTGATGACTTGAAATTGATGATTCTTGAAATTGATGTTAGGCTAAATGGGGAGGATCAAACCTCATGTTCTTCTACAGCAAAGCAAAAGGAAGAAGGCGCCTTCTCGCATAAGTGCCACAACTATTATACTCTGTACATCGATTATTCTCGTGCTTATGTATTTTCTGTTTTATAGACATTGGTTAAACAGGTCAGTAAAAGGAAGAAAGTTCTTGCATAAGTGCCACCACTGTTATATTTATATATTGATTATTGTCATGCTTATACATTTCACATTTTATAGATATTGGAGAAGACAGATTTATAGTGTGCAACTGATACACGATACTTGTTTCCGGAATGAAAAGTTACTAATGAAATTATACAAATGTATATTTATTCAAATTTAACTCTAGTTTGTTTGTGATACAAATGTATATTTGTTCAAATTTAACTCTAACTTGTTTGTTATGAGTCTATACTTCTTCCGCATCATTGTGAGAACTTTTGGAATATTGTTATTATTGGTCATTTTCTATTGCGTAATGTGTAATGGTTTGCTGATGACACTTCAACTTTTGGTTTTATTGTGTTATCAATATTTGTTTGTCAACATGCAGAAAAGCTTTTCCATTCTTTTCTTACATTTGTCGAGTGATTCAAACTTAGTGAAAAATGAATTTAAATGGAACATCCATTTGTAATATGGTTTTTGAGAAGATGATAATAAAGAAATGAAGATTAACACTAAACAGTACGTGTTTCATTTTAAAATGAACTTCAAAAGAGCATGTTTCTTATCTAATAATTCATTATATTATCTGCTGCATTCAGGACAAGACTTCATCCAGAGAGTTACATATCAGTCTCTGAGGTATGGACTTAATATTACATTATAAAAGATTTGGATAATTCTATATCCATTTTAAATTTATTTGTTGTCTGGTATATTGTGACGTGTTTCCTTAAGTTTATAATTCAAACATGTATATTCCTTTTATTTTTCTGCTGTAGGATGAAAATACACTTGTGGAATCCAAAAAGTCTGATCTACCTGGATATGCTGTAAGTTTCCATTCCCCATGCTGCCGTGATCATATTAGCTTGTTTTTTCAGAGTTCTTGGCGCTTGTCAATTGAAATTATTAATTTTAACTTACAAATTGGATACTCATTTCTTCCTTATCACAGGTTGTAATTACCTCTAAAGGTTCTATTATAGTAGAACTTTATAAGGAGAGTGCCCCTGAAGTTGTTGATGAATTCATAGATTTATGGTGAGTACTTGGTTCTCCCCTAATCCTGTCTATATTTCCAGAAATTAAAATGGTGGCTGATGAATGTTTAGGGCTTGCTTGGTACAAACTCATTTTTCAGTGTCATTCATTAATTTTTACATGGTTTTGATTCGAATTGGGGAGAGCATTAAAGGAAAAGATGATGAATTTCTTGCTTTATGGTAATTAGATTATTGGAAGTCCAAAATAGTTTAGCCTAAAAGGCTAAATAGGTGGAGGTGGATGGTTTTAGTTAGATCATATGGATTTCACCGATTCAGAATGCTTCTCATCTTCTGGGGCATAAAGTTTATGCTACATGCTAGTCTTATGGGGTGTTGAAGTGGCTTCCAAAATTGGTTGATGAGATTTTCTTGGTCTTGGTATTAAAGGAAGAGGTCAATGGTGGTTCACTTAAATCTGTAGTCTGACTAAATCTATTGGAAATCTCACATGAACTAGAAATATGATTAAATTATAATCTATAAGTATATGTAAACCTCACTATATTAATTGGTTTTGTGATGAGGTTGATTTAGGTTTAACGTCTACTTTCTAATATGGCATCAAATCTATTCTAACAAGGTTTATTGAGTCTATAATGTTACCTACTATTGGATCACCTATACATATCTAATTTCTTGTTTTAGATATTCAATTCTCAAAGTGAGAGGGTATATTGGAGATTCTCACATCAACGGAGATATAATCAAATTTTAATATATAAGTGTATACAGATTTTATTTATAAGTCAGTTCTATGAAATTGAGTTAGGTTTAAATTCGATTTTCAAAGAAAACCTAATTTCTAAGACATTGGTGTCGCTACTTGCAATTGAAATGACCTGTTTCTATACAGCTCTGCTATTCCGACAGACTATGTTCATTGAAGTTTTGTACTGATGTCCATTCAGAATAATGGACTAATGATTACAAAGGGGCTCTAAAAGAGCAGGAAGTTCAGAGAGCTATCTGGAGTATGGATAACAAAACAGCTCAAGGATCCAATGATTTTCCTGTTCTTTTTTTTTTTCAGAACTGTTGTGGTATATATGAATTCCTAGTTCCTCACTTGAGTGTCTAATATAAACTTTCAAGGTAAGGAATTATTAGTAAGGTCCTTTCTAAGAAGTTGAGAGCTGCTTTTTCAAATATTTAACTGAGTGATGAAGGAACTGGGAAGTAGTCCAAAGCCATATGTAACAGGTTTGAAAATAAATTTGAATGCTATAACCTCGAGCATTGCTAATTGGCTAAATTGCCGGATATCCAACATAGCATCTGCAGCCTGAAATGAGTATTCTCTATTGAATGAAGAGAGTAATCCTGCAGCTCTACAGGGTATATATTAACTTTTATTGGATCGGTTAGTGTTAGTAACTTGTTTATTTCAAAGTGCTGTGCTGTATGAAATTCCTTTGATTGTATCATGTTCATGCTTCCAACCAAACTTAAATATTTTGTTTTGCAGTCAAAAAGGGCACTTCAAGGGGATGCTTTTTCACCAAGTAATTAAGCACTATGTAATTCAGGCAGGTCATAACAAAGGGTCTGGAGCTACTGAAGAGTGGAACTTGTTAGGAAAGAAATATGCAAGGTTTCTTCTTTTTGTTTATTTGCAATTTGATGTTTATGATATCATCTGACCATTGATAATCTACCTGTGAGCTGCATAATTTTTTCTAGTCACTAAATATTGTGATGATTAACTAGTATGAGACATGAAGCATTCGTGCTTGGAACTTCGAAGGGTAATTACTTCAACAAAGGATTTGATCTTTTCATCACAACCGCCCCAATACCAGATCTAAGTGAAAAGCTTATCGTGTTTGGCCGAGTCATCAAGGGAGAGGATATTGTTCAGGTGGCTGAATTTGCTTAATTCTCATTATCACGTCTGATATTGCATGCTGAGTTTTTGTTTTTCCTTTTCTGTTGTTGCTGGTTATGCCAGGAAATTGAAGAAGTGGATACAGATGAACATTACCAGCCAAAAGTTTCTATTGGGATAATTGATGTGGCTCTTAAAGAGATGGTGTGAAGGCTCTCTCTGCCTGAATCAAAATCGTAAATATTTTTCTCGTACTTTGTTGATAACATGTTTGGTAAAATCCTCTCTACACTGATGAAGAACCTCAAGGATTTCACTTTAGGTCCGTGAATGAAACTTTTGATCTTTGATGCAGTTTCTAGCTACATGTTTCAGTTGCTCATTCAAGGATCATAAAATCTTTTTCCCCCTTGTTCGGTCTTCTTTTGGTGATATCACCTCTTATATATTTTGGCATTAAACTTCATTTGTAACCTCAAAGGAGGCACATTGAGATAAAGAAATTATTTTTTGCCTACCTATGCAGTTCATGTATAGTGTTTCAATTAATGACCATTTTAGGACCGAGTGAGAAATATTGGCTCTGTGATCTATTTTGTAATGATGCTTAATTGATATACTTATTTAGTTATAATCACAAAATAGTGTAAGCATTATTTGTAATCTTGGTCAATGAAATCGTAATGACCAAGGTATTATATGCTATTCAAATGGGAAAAATGTGTGATCTCTCATCTTTTCCCTACATTAACTGTTTATCTTTTTGGGCTAATGATTTGGTTTAAACCAAATTTTAATTAAAAATTAATATAATTATATTGTCAGTTGGTACCACCATTCAATAAAAATCAATATAATTAAAATTTAAAATAAATTTCAAACCTAATTAAGAATTAATGATTTTTTTATCATTCAACTTTTTCATTGAATATAAGTTTTAATTTCAATTAAAATAAAATTATCATTCAATTAAAATTTAAATCTAATAAAAAATTAAGAGTCTTTTCTAATACATGATTTATGTTCTTATTGAATTGAACAGTTTAAATTGAAGAAAATTTGAGTTAAAATAAAAAAAGAAATAGGATAAAAATTGTAGTTTTACAGTTATTTGACGTTATTTATTAATATTATTATTTATTAGTAAAAACAAATGTGATTTCTTAAATATGTGTCCATATTTTTATTATATTAAATATTACAATTTTTAAAATATAAAAATTATAATTTTGTAAGAATAAAAGTTAGGAAAATATAGGTTATTTTTTTGGTTCAGAGGTTAGGAGGATACTTTTGGATTAAGATATTGTACAGTTATGTTTGTATCTCGTCTAATATTAAAATCATTTTAATAGAATAAATGATAAAATAGTATAATTAAAAATTACACAAGAATGCAATTACAAAAATTTGTATCTTCTCTGTGGTATAAATTTTGTTATTAATATTATTTATTTTTGTTTTTAGTAATAATATATTTTTTGTTTATTAATTGTTATTACTATTATTATATTTGAAAACTAGAACTGTTAAAAAATAGAAAAAAATAATTATAGAATCATCATAATCAATTATTAGATAATTTAAATGATAGAAAAAAGTAAGTTAATAAGATTTTTATGCCTTTTTTTTTATCTTGCAATAACTTTTTGGTGAGTTATATGTAGAGACATATAGAATAAAATTATACTAGTAAATTTTAGTAAAGATTACATGAGTTAATAACTTTATATTAAATTATATTTTTCCAAAATTCATTAATAGATTAATATTTTTTTTCTTGTTCTATTTTGTTATTTATAAATTCTGCTACCGAATTTATTGTTATAATAGACATGACATGTGGAATTAGTCTAAATAATTTGAATTAAATTACTGTTGTTATATAAGAAAGTGTCACAAAAGTCAAATATATCAATAAATATCATTAAATGCCATGACTCTATTATGGTTATTTTTAATGTATGATACGAATATGAAGAGTCAAATTAAGCCTAAAGTATTAAATTGATGATTTTTTATTTTTGTTCTCATTGATTATTTCTTCAAAGTTCGGAGAATGATGTAAATATAAATGATATAAAGATAAATAAAGAGGAATTTAATAAAAATAAAGAAAATAAACTTTAAAAATAAATAAAAGAAACATAATAAAAAAAATAATAAAAAAAAATTACATTAAGTACGTTAAAAAAAGTGAAACAACATATAAAGAAGCTTTTAATATTAATATTTGTAAATATTTAGATCATAAAATATTTCTTAATTCTCTTGAAATATTTTACAATCCAAGAGATGTGAGAAGAAATTTATAAATATGGAAGTTGTTAGAAAATTTTTTAACTAATACAACTTTTATAAGTGTAATAATAATTGTAACTACTTTACACGACTTTTAATTAATTCATGGACCACATGTGTTTATTGAAGATGTAATTATAATTTTTTCCTAATTTTAGGAGTTACCATGTCTCTTTCCATAATTTTAAGGAATCACTCATTTATTAGGATTAATTAGTAGTTAACTAAGTGTTAAACATAAGATTAGTTGAGTCAACTTTAGTTTAAGTAGTCTTATGTTTGTGCTTGGGTTTCTAATGTTTCTAAACACTTAAAAGATGTGTTTTTCTCTTCAAAACCTATAAAAAGAGAGTTAATTCCTCTTGTAAAATCACTTTTGAAAATTGAATGAGAGTTTTGTAACAAAACTAGTTAATGAGACATTTGATAGAAAATTATTAAAGAATTTTGATATTTCAATCATTGGGACAAACAAGGATGAAAGAATGACAGAGACAGATAAGACAAAAGTTGTTATATAAAATGATACCTGGCAGAGGAACATAGAACAACAATCAATGGAAAAGAAATGAGTTTTGTATTTAGGTTGGGTGTTAGGACTATGGCATGGGATTTTGGTTTTAACCACTCTTATCTTATTCCTTAATTTGTTTCTCTTCCTCATCTTTTTTCTCTGACTTCTCCTCTCTTATTTGTAAAAACTTTATTAGTTTTGTGTTTTTAATAATATATCTCAACTTCATTGATCATTCATTTTTTTGTCCTCTGTCGTCCCTATTGTACTCATTATTTCATTAAGAACACATCACATTGGGCTTTCATTCCAACCTTCGAGGTTATGGTCGAAAACATCCGTATGAAATATATGTCCCCTGATATTCAACAATTGAAACAAACTGTCTCATCGAAAAGAGAGATATATAGAATGGAGTCCACACTTAATGAGCTAAAGAACTTAGTCATAAAGGAGACTACGTCCAAGAGTGTTGAATATGCTCAATGGGCTAAACAACCACTTCAAGTAAGGAATGTTAAAGTATAATTTCTTAAATTTGATGGTTTTAAAGTTCTCGAATGAATCTTTAAGGTAAAACAATTTTTTGATTTCTACTACACTCTCGACGATCATGGAATTATTATAATTGTTATCCACTTGAAAAAGGAAATAATTCCATGGTTTAAATTGGTCACCAAAACACAACTATTTCAAACATGGAAATCATTTAATATTGTTCTAGAAGAAGAATATGGACCTTCTCCATTCAACTGTCCTAGATCCACCCTTTTAAAACTTAGTAAATGATTATTACGTGGAATTCATATCCATAGCTATTAGAGTCTATGGTGTGAGTTTAATGCTTTGTTGGATTGCTTCATTAGTGGTTTAAAATCCAATACTAAACAAGATGTCATAGTCCAAAGCCCCTTAACCTTGTGGAAAGTCATTGTACTTGCTAAGTTGTATGAAGAAAAATATGTCCCTAAATAAAAACCACCTTACAAACCCCATATATTGTTAACATCACCTTAAATTACACAATTCTTACCCTCTCTTCTTCCAACACCACAAATCAACCAAATTATCCACCACACTAAAACAACCTTGTCAAAAGAATGTTTCAAACCGAAATGCGAATAAGAAGAGTAAATTGTCTATGCTACACTTATGACGAGAAGTTCACATCACAACAGATATACCTTAATGTCGCAACCGGTATCACGACGGGGAATGACGAACAAAAAAAATAATTTGATTTTGAAACAAGGGAGTCGCCACCATAGTTTATTATGGAAAACTATAGAAAAACCAAAAATAAGTTTGCAAAAACAGATTAAGGTTCGGGAGTCGGTTACGTGTAGGGAAGGTATCAACACCCTACGACGCCCGTCCTAAGACGGTACCTTTAATTAATTGAGTAAAATAGATGTGGTTTTCAAATATTTATTTTTCCCAAAAATAAAAATAAATAAATAAATAAAAAGATACAAACAAAGAAAATA
>Ga0209700_103928_pt1 | contig 27674 bp, 7 predicted proteins | sample SiratroredBW_FD_187528 | JGI IMG/M metagenome (GOLD analysis project Ga0209700, IMG submission 187528) | Root nodule microbial communities of legume samples collected from California, USA - Siratro red BW (SPAdes) (version 2) | ecosystem: Host-associated > Plants > Roots > Nodule | place: USA... | reverse complement strand
CATTAATAAAATATTAATAATAATTTAATTATTATATATTACATGTAAATATTTAATTATATATTACATATGAATTTAAAAATATAATAACATTAATTTAAAATTTAATTGATTAAAGTTATTTTTTCTTATTAGATTAATTATTAAATATTTAAATAATTTATTTTACAAAATATTAAAATTTATATCATATTATTATTATTAAATTATTTATTTTAATTATTCAGTATATTATAATAATAAAATATAAATATTTTATTGTTTTGATCAATACATAATCAATTATTTTCAAAGAATAAGATAATCGATTGTCTGTTTGAACATGTTCAACCTTTTAACTTTTTTAGCAAACTCTCGAATAAAGTCAGATAGGAAAGTTTGCCACATTTTCTATGTTTTAAGGTATTGGAAATTGAACTTTCCTAGCCTCTCATTGCTTATAATGTTTCCATTTTAAGAAACAAAGACTGCATAAATCAAGTATATTTAAGTTAATGCTATCTTCCTGTAGTTGACATTTGCTTTCATGTTTACATTTCAAGCAGTTAACCTTGATTTAGTTTTATTCTTTTCCATATAATAATGATTATGAAATTTAAGATCATAATGATACACATTCCAAAAGGTAAAATATCAATATTTTAATTTTGAAGAATTTATTTGACACTTTTTTAGTCTAGAACCATAATTTCAGACACTACTAGAACAGAACCAGTATGTAATCTCTCCGAGTAGCAGGAGCAGAGATATGTTGACCATGGTGAATATAGTAACCAACTTCAGCAGCTGCTCAACTTGTTATTGTCATACAAATGAAGCCAATTATCCCAGACCTTTGAACAGTTTCATCTTTTTCAGACCATCTTCAAGAAAATGTTTATTATCTTCAAATTTGAATGTTCCTCGTAGCACTAGGGCCGGTGTCTCTTCCATGTTGGATGAAAAGGCCAAAATTAGAAAATTCTGCGAGGTGGGTGATCTTCGAAATGCAGTGGAATTGCTCAGAATGTCCCAAAAATCTGAGCTTGACTTGAACACTTACGCTTCTGTCTTGCAGCTCTGTGCTGAAAGTAAGCGTCTGCAAGAGGGTAAGATGGTTCATTCAGTTATCTCCTCCAATGAGATACCAATTGAAGGGGTTTTGGGTCCAAAACTGGTGTTCATGTATGTGAGTTGTGGAGACTTAAGAGAAGGGAGACGGATATTCGATCATACTCTCAGTGATCACAAGGTTTTTATGTGGAATCTTATGATGTCTGAATACGCAAAGATTGGTGATTATCGTGAAAGTATATATCTTTTTAGGAAAATGCAGAAACTGGGAATTACAGGGAATTCTTATACGTTTTCATGTATTTTAAATTGTTTTGGTACTCTGGGAAGGGTAGGGGAGTGTAAAAGAATCCATGGGTATATTTATAAACTAGGCTTTGGTTCTTATAATACTGTTGTTAACTCCTTAATTGCAACTTATTTCAAAAGTGGAGGAGTTGACAGTGCACACAAGTTGTTTGATGAATTGGGTGATAGAGATGTTGTGTCCTGGAATTCGATGATAAGTGGGTGCGTGATGAATGGTTTTTCCCACACTGCACTTGATATTTTCATACAGATGCTTATTTTAAGGGTTGGTGTGGATTTGGCTACCTTGGTTAATGTTCTTGTAGCTTGCGCAAATGTTGGTAGTCTTTCATTTGGGAGAGCAGTTCATGGTCATGGAGTGAAAGCTTGTTTTGGCAGGGAAGTTAGGTTTAACAATACCTTATTAGACATGTATTCAAAATGTGGTAATTTAAATGACGCAATTCAAGTTTTTGGGAAAATGGGTCAAACAACTGTTGTCTCTTGGACTTCATTAATTTCTGCTTATGTAAGAGAAGGTCTATATGATGATGCAATAAGATTATTCTATGAAATGGAATGCAAAGGGGTTAGTCCAGATGTTTATTCCATGACTAGTGTCCTTCATGCATGCGCTCGTAGCAACTCACTGGATAAAGGCAGAGATCTACACAATTACTTTAGAAAGAACAACGTGACCTTGAGCTTGCCCGTGTCTAATGCTCTCATGGATATGTATGCAAAATGTGGAAGCATGGAAGAAGCTTATTTGGTTTTCTCTCAAATTCCAGCTAAGGACATTGTCTCATGGAATATCATGATTGGTGGTTATTCAAAAAACTCTCTCCCTAATGAGGCTCTTAAAGTTTTTTCTGATATGCAAAAAGAATCAAGACCTGATGGCATTACAATGGCTTGCGTTCTGCCAGCTTGTGGAAGCCTAGCTGCTCTTGATATAGGCAGAGGGATTCATGGGTGCATATTGAGAAATGGGTACTCATCAGATTTGCATGTAGTCAATGCACTCATCGACATGTATGTAAAATGTGGGTCACTAGTTCATGCACAGTTGCTCTTCGATATGATCTCTGAGAAGGATTTGATCTCTTGGACTGTTATGATTACTGGGTATGGCATGCATGGATTTGGAAATGAAGCAATTGCCACTTTTCAGAAGATGAGGATTGTAGGTATTAAGCCTGATGAGATTACCTTCACTTCCATACTTTATGCTTGTAGTCATTCTGGATTACTAAATGAGGGGTGGGAAATTTTTAATTCCATGAGTGAATGCAACATTGAGCCCAAGTTAGAGCACTATGCTTGCATGGTAGATCTCCTTGCCCGCACTGGAAATCTATCTAAGGCGTACAACTTCATTGAGACGATGCCAATTAAACCAGATGCTACAGTTTGGGGTGCCTTGCTTTGTGGGTGTAGGATCCATCATGATGTGGAGCTAGCAGAAAAAGTGGCAGAGCATGTTTTTGAGCTAGAGCCAGACAACACAGGATATTATGTTCTTCTGGCCAACATCTATGCAGAGGCAGAAAAGTGGGAAGAAGTAAAGAGGTTACGGGAGAGGATTAGTAAGCGGGGACTAAAAAAGAGTCCTGGCTGTAGTTGGATAGAGATCCAAGGAAAAAGTACCACCTTTGTTTCTGCAGATTCTGCACACCCTCAAGCCAAAACTATACTCTCATTGCTGCATAATTTGAGAATAAAGATGAAGAATGAAGGTTATTCTCCTAAGATGAGGTATGCGCTGATTAATGCAGATGACACGGAGAAGGAAGTGGCTTTGTGTGGGCACAGTGAGAAGTTAGCTGTGGCTTTTGGTATATTAAATTTGTCACCCGGCAGGACTATTAGGGTCACCAAGAACCTACGAGTATGTGGTGATTGTCATGAGATGGTGAAGTTCATGTCCAAGACAACCAGAAGGGAAATTATCCTGAGAGATTCAAATCGGTTTCACCATTTCAAGGATGGCTTCTGTTCTTGCGGAGATTTCTGGTAAATAAATTGTTGAGGAAATTCAATTGAGGGGAAATCATAGTGATGCCAGGTCTATTACCCCTTTCATGAATAAATCTTATGCCAATCACGGTATTTGATTGAACATGACACATTTATTGACAAGGATAGTCAATTAAAAAGCATAAGATGGATCAAGGTAGTCCTAAATAATGAATCAGAGGTTTAGACTTCAAGTTTAACAGTCAAGTTAAAGGCAATTTACGCAGTTGATTTCTGCTTGAAAATACTAAATTTGTCAATCACTGATAAGCCATCCAAATTGTTGATATGGTTTTGATTTGGAAACAAATTACTGAGGGGATTGAGTTTAGCAGCAGTATGTTTTCAAGGAAAATAGATTATCCGGATGTTGGGATATGGGGGAACCGGGAGATCTCAGCTGCCTTGAGATTGGAATCTTGTGATTTCTGTCAATGTTATTCCTTATTGTCTCTCAAGAAGGGAATCAAACTAAGATTGGCCATACAAATACTATTGTGTTTCTCTGTAGTTGAATGTTATTTCGATGCAAAATCTTCTCCCTTACACATCTGATGCAATTGTAAATTTTTGGATTCAAATTAGGTGCGCCAAAGGGTAAGTTGTTTAGTCACATTAAGGTGCTTAGCTTGTTAATATTCACATTAGGAGCACCAAGGCATTATCAGTTAACTCATGAATATTGTTAATACACTGTTAATTTTTTTTTATTTACTGATTTTGGTTAACTATGGTCTATATTATATATATACTAGCATATTCATTTTATGACCTAATCAGACAAATAATGGGTTTATCTCAAACATAGCCTTTCAAATATGGCATGTTCTATCTTCTTCCTTTCCCTCACAAGTCCTTGGACTACACAGATATTTCCCATTGAAGCTTTGCTGCAATAATAAATTGTCATCAGGAATCCATGATCAACAAATACTAACTACGGTTGTATAAACTAAAAAACAAACCAATGAAACTGAGATCTAAAATACATCTGTCAATGCGACCTAATGTTCATTTAATCAAACGAATGAATCAGGAATGCGAAATGGGTGATGCTTTAACCTGTATTTAAGGTGGGTCAGTCCTGTCCTCAAGTGGAAACGTGTTTTTGTCTTCATACATAATGATTAACTAAGTTATATTGCTGTTGGATATTGACAATCACCTCCATCACCATCACGCATGTAACCATTTGTTTTCAAGGAAAAAAGCGTAATAAATAAAGGAACTGCTCGAGTGCTGCCAAAAGATTAAATGAAATCATTATATTTGCAAAGCTAGCTAGCTAGCAGTACAAAGTAAACTGGTGGAAGCCTGGACCTTCTTATATAATTAACCAATTTTGTAGAAGATCGTAATTCTGAAAACAACACTTGTATGTTTATTTATTTGCATAAATCATGGTAGCTGTGACAACTAATAACCAACTACCTAACAGTAGCACGCACCATAAAACTCAACCAGAGCAGACATTACCAAGCCTACATTTATCATTTCCAGAGGCTTATGACTTTATACATTTCTGTTCCCTTTTTCATTTGGGTGAACAAAGTATTGATTTTTTCCATACCCATTCGAGCTTCACGTGAACTTCTGCGACTGTTGAAGGCTAATCTCAAAAATATGAACCAATTAATGTGTCATCGATAAGATTCTCGTGTTGTTGTACAAATTTGGAATCCACAGATTCCATGATTAAATTGGCATGGAGTTACTTATCCAATTTTTCAAGGTCCATCCAGCTGCAGAAATATCATCTATTGGTTTCTTTCCTGTGAAAAGATTTCCATTCACATAATCCTATATGTCAATACTATAGTTAGACGTCAGATATTCTCATATATAACGTAAATGAGTAAATTGTCAGAAAAGGAGTTACTATGCTCATCCTCTTTTTCTTGTAAAATACATCAATTATTAGAGTTATAAATGTGAGATAAAGTGTGATCACTGATCAATAGAAAATGGATTTTTCTCATTATCTTGTCATGCACTTGTTCTTGCAGGTTAATGTAAGAGTAGCAGAGAGAGAATTTTATTATAATGTTGAAATATTTTGAAGGATTGGCCTATGTATGAAACCTAAAGTGCAGATCATTGGGGAACAATGTAGAAACTGACGTGTATGAATGAATATACATAACAAGCTTGTACTTGTTTGAGATTACAAATATGCATACGAATAGTTAACAATAATTAGTTACAATATCACAAAAAAAACGTTATATGATTTCTACTTCAATTTTTATCATTAAGGTAAGATCTAATGGTTGATATTAAAATGATTTTTTTCACTTCATGCTATCCTTCACATCTTTGAGAAGGATTACATTATTATTTTCAAATAATATTTTTGTTACCTATTTGAATTTAATTTGATATACGAATAGTGTAAAGGTTTTAACTTCCATTTAATTTTAAAATTTCATGTAATCTGATATTGATTTAAATGTGTTTTAAGTTAATTAGAAAATTTTGATTTTGGTTCCAATTTATTTTTAAATTTTATTCCTAAAAAAATAAGAATTACTATTTTTAATTCTTATAAAATATATGAATTTTTGTTTTAGTTTCGGTAAAATATTTTTTTAATTTCATATTTCTAAAATTTTAAATCATTACTTTTAACTTTTAATATACATTTTAAGATAAATAAATATATTTTACTGATCTTAGGTTTTTTTTAGATGATACATGTCAACATTATATTACAATGTTATAATATCTAATTTAAATTAACTTTTGTTCACCAAATAAATAATTAATTAGTATAATATAATATTAGGATAAAAATGATTTTTAACTTTAGAAGGATAAAACAATATTTACGATAAGCAAAATCAAAATCCACTTATTTTATACGAAATAAAAACATATATAAACTTTTAAAATTATTTATTTTTGTAATAACCTTGTTAAAATTTATATCTAAATGAAAGGGAAACATTTTTGTTTGAACTATGCATTATCAACATTGTTGCATTCTCCAATCAAAAGTACAGTAAAATTAATTTTATTGTGAAATTTTTAAAAAGTTTTCTTTTTGTCAATTTTAAAGTTTAAGATAATTTTAATAAAATCTTTAACTAAATAGACCCATCACCTCGAAAATATTATATATTTCATTGTAGAATAAAATGTTCAAATATATCTATTAATAGAAGGTTCATAGCACACGTAGTGTAGACTGCTAATTTTTAAGGTAACCAATATATTTTTTGTGGAGAAACTATCAGTCTTTTTCCTTGCATGCAAATTAATACACTATTTCATTATTAAGCTATGCACACAATTAGAGAAACAATTGATCTGCCATTAATGTGATGAAAATATCATAACTTCCAAATGGTTGGCAACAAGATATAAAAATTGAAGCATGGTTAAGTGTCCTTTGTCCAAACTATATTGAAGGAAACTTCCAAGTCTTCCAACTCTATCAGTTGATGCTCAACGGTTGGCTTCTTACCAGATATAAGTTTGTGTCAAATACTTCTAAATCTTCTAATTCTCTAAAACTTTATTTTACTTTTTAAATTCGGCATGTTGAATTAATCATTAAATTATATTTCCATAAACTTTTATTTCATTTAAGGTAATCTTCAAAATTTATTATTTTCTGTTCAGAGATATCATAAACTCAAACTTTATCTCAATTAGTCTTTAGCAGTGTATTATGGATAAATAAACTTGAACAGTGTATTATTTTTTCAACTTATTTCGAAAAAAAATGAACAAATAAACTTTTTAAACTTATTCTAGTCTCAATCATATTATGAATAAATCTCACTAGTGAAATTTATAAAATAATATTTAATTAAATTATTTAGCCAAATGTATCTTAAGCTGAAAAGCAGGCCAAGGAAGAGAGAAATTCCAGAGAGAGAAAAAAAATTCATCACAAAAGAAGTTAAATATCAGATTAAATGGAGAAAAAGGAATTTCATAGTAGCTATGGTGACTTGTATGCTATTAAAGAACTAACGCAACCAACACTGGCTAATTACTTGTCTTTTTTTAAATGAAGAAACTATAATTTTTATTCGTTGTCACCATAATAGTCCTTTGACGTAGTGCGAAAAAAAATATTTAATACTTTTTTAATTCTTTAAATACTTCTACCGGAGAATCTAAATGAATATCTTAAATTTTTTATACAAATTTTATAAGAAAATTCTGAAACAAGTTAATCTGATATAATAAACATTTTAAAATTAAGAACTCAGTCTTACATAAAATTTTAGATCTTAAAAATACAAAATAATTTTAATATCAATAATAATAATAATAATAATATAATAATTTAAAATAAATAAAATCTGATTGAAAATTTTTTATCACTCTTATATTGCAGATGGTGTCCTACGAAGAATGTTTTTTAAATGTGCCGTAGTAAAATGAGAAAAACCAAACTGAAGCACGTGGTGAGGGTAGCTGATAAGTGGGTTATGTTGTTGATAGATAGATTTCTTTAAGTGAAGACAGGTTGGAAAATGTTGGTAGAATATAATGGTTTCTTCGGAATTTAAGGACCAATCTGGGTCCTTTTCTTTAAGATGACAAGTTGGATACAGATTGCAGGATAATAGAACCACTAAAATTATTAGGACTAACAGTGATATCAAATGTTAAAGTTTTGATAGGTCCCATGATTCCTCCAAAAAAAGCTTGTTGCGGCTCAAATCTAGCACCTTCATTCGGTGCAACACAACACAAATAATTCTTATGGAAATTGACAATACAATTTGACCAGCTATGGAAGATTTGAATGCAAGCAAACCAGTGGTACCATGTATTAAATAAAACAATTTACAAAGCAGACTTCACCAAACAGTTATTTTTACAACAAATCCACAAGTTTCTGACTTTACTTGTCAACTCGTGGACCTCACAAAAAATTGTGTTGAAGATTATACTTATTTAAACAACAGAAACAAATAATCACTTATGATAATGGACAATGGATCACATCACAACCTATGATGAAAAAAAAATACTACTAAGCTGAGCATATGATGAATAATATTAGTAGTCCTTTCTGTTAGTTCAATTTTCTAACACTTTCTAGTACTTGGCATCACCCTAACTTGGAAAATGAGTGTATGTGCAAATCAAGAAGGACAGACAGCTCATATCCAATATTTAACAGTTACACAAACCATAAATTGGAGCAGAGCCAGATATCCACAATCATACAATTTCCAGTTTGCAAATAAAACCACCAACCGTTATGTACCTAAGCAACTGTCCCTCTCTCCTACTCAAACTATGCAAAATTTTCTCGAGATGTGCCCACAAATAATAGAGCATCACTGTTTTAGCCACATGCAGAAGAACTTGAAATAAGTATCACACCATCCAGCTATTTAGCTAAATGTTCACAAAGTTTTTGCCTCCAACTTCAACGGTGAATCTATGCATAAATTCAAGAATCTATAGAAAGCAAATAAACACAAAATTTCCCAGCTATTGAAGTAAAAAGGCAGACATTATTAATGCAACATGCAACAGTGCAACAAACAAATGAAAAAGCCAAATCTGAAAGAAGGCAGAGTACGTTATGAATCAGAAGTATGAAAAACAGCCGCTTATAGCACAAGTAACACAAATCTTCGAGATACCAAACCCACATGCACCATTCTCCACCTTCTACTCCAAACAACGAATAAGACGGAATCAAAAAATAAAAATCTAGAAAGTAGCATCCCATGATAGAGAACCGCACCACACGGCGCATGAAATTGATCAATGTCTCGCATGCCTGGTTTTTTCCAAATATCCCCACCAAAATACAACAATTTCATTATTTTATTCTTTATTTTCCAATTTTGTTTGGGCAGTTACATATTGATTATCTTGCCTCTCCTGGAACCTGCTCTGTAACTACTGTATAATAACAATAATTAGTAATAATAGTAATAATAATAAATAAATATATCAAACAAGGTGCACTCAACCGATTTGATGAATATTCCTAATCTAAAAATATCCAAAATTTGGTCTAACGACAACACTTGGAGCAGAGGATTAGGAAAACAATGAGAAAGACAATGGAAGAGAGGGCAATGGCGACACCGAGAACGAACTTGTTAGGTCCATGATGGTGCTCCTTCTTGTGCCTAATCCCCTCCGAATCACCCTCATCGTAATCATCGTCAGTGCTATCATCGGCGGACGAATCCTTGGCGGCTGGAGTGACCGGCATTCCGTACTTATCACAGGGCGAGATCCCGAGCTTCAACTTGGAAGAAATGACGGAGTGGTTGTAGCAGAGGTTAGTGTTGCCACCAAGCTTCAAGACCTCCAAGCGCTTGATGAAAGTGAGGTTAAAGGGCAGAACGCCGCGGAGGTTGTTGTTGGCGAGATTCAAGTGCCTGAGAGACTTCATTTGGGAAACGAACTTGGGGATGGTTCCGTTGAGTTGGTTGGAGCTCAGATCCATGTGAAGTAGGTTGGGGAGGGCGGAAATGGAATCGGGGATGGAGCCGGAGAAGGAGTTGGAAGCGAGGGAGAGGTTAGTGAGGGAAATTAGGTCTCCGATGGAGGGAGGGATTTCGCCGGCGAGGGAGTTGGAGGAGAGGTTGAGAAGTTGGATGGAGTCGAGCATGGTGATGGAGGGGGGGATGTTGCCTTTGAGGCGGTTGTTGGAGAAATCTATGTGAGTGAGGTTGGAGTGGAGGTGGCCGGGGAGGGATCCGGTGAGGTTGGCGTTGGAGATGGTGAGAGTTTTGAGTTTGGTCATGTGGGCGAGGATGACGTAAGGGCCAGAGGCTTTGATTTGGACGTCGGAGACAGTGAGGGAGGTGAGGTTCTGGAGCTGGGAGAGCCAGACGCCGGAGATGCGGCGCAGGCTGTTGACGGAGGAGAAGGAGGTGAGGGAGGAGGCGAGCTCCGGGGGGAGGCGGACGGGGGAGAGGGGGCAGTTGAGGAGGGAGAGGGAGCGGAGGGTGGAGAGGGACTTGAGGGCGGTGAAGGAGAGGGAGAGGTAGGAGGAGCAGTTGGCGAGGCGGAGGGAGATGAGGTGGCGGAAGGGTTTGGAGGAGTCGCAGAGGGTGGCATTGTGGAAGGAGGGTTGGGCGCAGGGGTCTCTTGAGGTGGGGATGTTGAGGGATTCTAGGGCTATCACTTGCTTTGGGTCAAGGGTGGAGGTGGTGGATGTGGAAGGTGATGATGGAGATGATGTGGGGGATGGGGTTGGAGGCTGAGGGAGAGAGAGAGATGTGGCAATGGGGGTGGAGAGCAGGAGAAGGAGGAGAATCAGAGCAAGTGGAAGAGGTCGCGGTGGTGGCGGTGGTGGTCGCGGCAGTTTCATGGTGGTTGCTGGTCAGGAACACATGAGATGAGGAGAATGAAGTCTCTGAAGTGAGTAACAGAGCAGAAAACAGTGGTAACATGTAGATGTAGTATATAATGAAGTTCTCTGAACTAAAAAAGAAACTAATTGGAAAAAAAAAAAATTACTCTATTAGTGGAAAGAAATTAGTTTGTCACAGCAGCTGAAAGATATCCTTGATATAAAATCAATGAAGGAGTTAAAAATGATTAGTTATAAAATAAAATAGTTTTAAATTAGAAGAGTTTGATTTGGGGATATTAGAAAATGGGGATGGAAATTGAGTGGGTTGAAGGAACAACGGTCAAGATGGGGAATTTTAAATAGGCGGAGAAGAATGAAATATAAAAGAATGGGAGATGGGACGTGGGAGGCCATGTTAGGACACTTTTTAAAATAGCTTCATAAGTTGCCAAACATTCATCAAATGGGGTTGGAGGGTACCTTAGACCTAGTCCCTCCTTACATTTTATTTGTTTCTTTTTATTACAACTTTTCTTCTTCAAAATTTAATGTTTTTCTAAATTAAAACAAAATAGTTCAGATAAACATTCGTCACTAAATTATTATTTGTGTGACAACAACATTCTTTAATTGATACCTACAAGAATTTTAGTGTCATTTAATTTCCTCACATCTTCAATTAACATGTAATGCGGCCATATTTGCTATTTAAGTTAAAAAGTTAGGAAAATAAAATAAATGAATTGTTATTTTTTTATTTTTAAAAGTACAGTATAACTCTTGGGTCTTTTGAAAAATATTTACATAGATACTTGCTTTATAGATGTTTTCTGACTATATCTATTGGTTCGTTGTTCACACAATCTAAATATTGTTGTAAGTATTTTATTATTGATAAATAATATAAATTCAATTTTAGTTAATTAGTTCATTTATGTTAAATTTGTTTAACATAAATTGAAAATAAATCATGCATGGAAAATCTCAATGTATGAATTACCATATTATATATTTAAAATAAGAATAAACGATTATTAGTTTTTAAGAGATGTTATACTTAAATATAACTTTATACTTCACATTACAACTAAAATATGTCTTAGAAATACAACCATAATTCAATGTGTAACCAAATTATTTAAGATAAGAAAACAAGCTTCACGCATATTTAGAAAAACATATTTACATTCATATTTTATTAAATCAAGAAGTTGTTAGGAAGTGCATTAAATATAGACTTAGATTGAGATTTGGTAGCTCAACCGTGTGATTTGTTAACTTCAATCTCAATTTATTCTTCCAAAGTTGAAACTTGTGGTTAATTGTTTCTTTAGTTTTCTTTTATTTTTTTATTTAAAATTGGATCTCATGCCCATCCGTGAGGCTTATATGTCCTGTAGTTATGTCATCATATTGTATTTTATTTCATTATTTAGTCTTAAACATTTTATTTATTTTTAATTTTTTATAAACATTTTTTTTATGTTTTATATGTGTAAGGGCATTTTTCTTCTTTAAAATTGGATCTTATGCATATTCATCATACTTACATATCTTTTATTGATGTGTTAGTCCATTATTAACATTACTTTATTTAGTCTTACACCTTTTATTTGTTTTTTATAAAGCATATTACTTTTTTTTTTGGTGTTTTATTGTGGAGACATTTTTGGATATAATTAATAAATGTTGAGATATATCCGTTTATATATACACGTAATTTGCACCTTGAGATAACTTTACATCCAGATTTTATTGTTTTATTTTATTTTATTTCAATTAAATAGGATTAATATTGTTGGGCCTAAAAACTTTAAATAGACACTAGTTTTATGTTAGTCATTCTAAACTTGAGATAATTAATAAAAGTGGTAGATATTCTTATATGTTTTTTTGTTCGTGATATTTTTAATTCATATCCTTTATATTTTGTAAGGATTTTTTGAGATTATACTTGTAATTATTTTTATTTTTTTTATTCTGAAATTGAGTCTTAGTTCTTAATAATTTTTTATGTATAGTTAAATTCTCTATTATTTCATTTCATTTGATTTCTTTTCTTGATTTCTTTGCTTGATTTATTTGCTATTTTTATTGTCTCTGTGAAACAGTTAACAGTAATTTTTTTATCATTATAATTGCGCTTAGGAGAGGATTGAGAGGTAAACTTGATCGTTGTATCACTAAAAAACCAATTAATTAAAAAAATTAATGAATTTACTTCAATATAGTTATCCTAGGAAGTCTTTGTGTGAAGCTCAATCCTAAATTTTCTTTTTATTGAATAATGCTGAAATATAATTATAATTATATTATATATTGTACTTTAATTTACAAAATCAGATTTGCAAGCTTAAGTTGAATATAAATTTACTTGTTAAGATGGTATTAAAGTATATAAAAGTTTATTTTATTCATTATAAACTTTTTTTGTAGTCATTATGAACTCACATTCGACTGACTACAAATATTTATTCAAATTAAACTTCTTAGAAATATTTAATCTTATGCTCTAAATACTTTATTAAATCAAATGCAATAGATCATTAATTGAGAAATATTTTTTAAGTTACGAGAACCAAAATAATTTAAAAGTTATTCAGCTTTCGTATTCATAAAAAAAAAGGAGATATGCAAAAATTTTGTGCCAAGAGACTACAACTTTATACAAAAGAAATGTGCCAAATGAGTACAAAAATACAAAAGGAAGCAACTGAAATTTGCTTCACTGAAGTTGTCATGGTAAGTACAATTTCAATTGATAGAAACCAAGGCAAAGTCATGCATAGACAGTTTCAATAAGATTAAAATTGTGTTTCTATGCAATTTTTTTCAATAGAAGGAAACTAAGATAAAATTGTGAGAGATAAAAAGGTCAAAATCATACATTAAAACACAACTTCTTTATCATAAATTGTATTTTCAATCCTGACATACTCACGTGTATAATTTTTTAAAAATTTACACATCTCGAATTTTGTGTGAATTTTTTTTAGTTCTTTGTACATTAGGTAATCTTAGGGAGTCTTTTTAGTGTTTCCAATTGAAATCTTTAAATTTATTAGCTTAAATTTTTATCATTTTTTTTCTGATCGATAATCTGACTTGGTTATGATGTCAACGACAAAGGTTTCACACTTTCACTTTCAAAGCCAGCCAGCAACAAGGAAAAATCATAGAAGGAGAGGGTCATAATAAGATAAAAAGACAGACAAAGAAGAAGCCACGAATTGTTATGGTTGGGTTTTCAAGAAACCCTTACAAACAAGTGTAACTACTTTCAATATCACATCCTAATAACTTGAGTGTTGCTGTCTGTTATGCACAAATGTGAATAACGTGCATAAACAAAAAACTAGGGATTAGATTAGAGCATCCATTTTTTTATGGTACTTTTTTTTAAAGTGATAGACTAACTACCAAACTTAGTTTTCGAAGCACTGCAACGACCTTACTTATAGTGTTCGTGCAGTTTCTTAGTTCAGTAATTTAACTTTTCTTCGTTAATTGTGATTAGTGCGATGACTAGATAATATTGACTCAAACTAGATACTAAATGCTAGCAGGATGTGGATACTGTTTATTAGATAATTGCTTCAGAACCACTCTAATTACAATTGTTGCGTTTTTAATTTTGATTGGTGAAATTAATATTTCTTGTCACACAAACCAACAAAATAAGTTAATTTATAGAAATCTTTTATATAGTTTCTTTAATTTTTTACTATAAATAAATTAATTTTATCTTAAAAAATATTTTTTTTATTTATTTCCTAAAAATTAGGGATTTCCAGTTTCACAAGGGAGTTGATCTATTATCCTAATAGTTGTTCAGAAATTATATTTTTAACAATCCTCTATAATATAACAATTTTAACAGTTATTATCCTATTTTTTTAATTACAAAAATACATATATATATTAATAAGTATGTATATTAAAAATATAAAATGCCCTTTTATGATGTACCAACTGCTTTCAACTAACTTATAACTTTACAGCTAATAACTTATGAATTAAATTTACCATACATACCTTTATAAATAACTGTTAAAATGGTATTAAAAAAATAATCATTTTCAGTTGCTAATCTTTCATTATTATTTAAAAAACATAATAACAATCACACGATCATGAAAAAAGAAAAATTGTTTTAGGATCTATCCAACAATTTGGCTAAGTGTAGGAGACAATTGAGGCGGATGTAAACCAAAATGTTTGATAATGAAGGAAAAAAAATAAAAATGATGAAACTCGATGCATTATTTATTCATTTTTCTATTTATTTTTATTTATTTTCAGTTTATCTATTTATTTTCATCCTACCTATTTTCTTTTCTATACCAAACATACCTTTTAAAGAAACCTTCAATCTAATCTTATTCATAACTACTTAACACTAATCAATTGTTGAAATGTATTGATTTAAAATATATTTTTTATACATAACATATATATATATATATATATATATATATATATATATATATATATATATATATATATATATATATATATAGAGAGAGAGAGAGAGAGAGAGAGAGAGAGTTTGTGTCGATTAGTTGCTTGAGTTTATGATTTAATTAAATGTTTTTTCAACCATAACATTTTTTGTTATAGTATTTCAAATTTAATTTCTGAAACGCAATTTATATCTTCAAGTCCTTTGCTACGGAAAAATATATGTGCGGAAAAGGGAAAACAAGAGTATGATTATGTGACACTGAAGTTAGTATTCAGATTATTTAATGTGTATTTCATTAAGTAACATCTATCTATTTATAGAGGTGAAAAAGTGAGAGATGAGAGAGAACATTTTTCTGAATTATCATGGTTTGTTAGACTAATTTTGTTTAATAACATGAATTAGAATATTTAATTAATTTTAATTATTATTTACTTATTTGTCAGAATATGTTGGACAATGTTTATTGAAATGGTGTTAGCATGTGCATGACCTCAGGTCACCTCGACCATTTATATTGCACTTAAATTGTTTTTGTTTGTTCCCACTTATATATATATTTTTAAATAATTTTTGTGATACTTAACAATTTGTAAATCATTGGACATCAGCATGACATGTTTAATTACACGTCACCTTAAAAGCATTTCAACAAAGAACTAATGCACAGCTTAAATCATCATCCTGAATTCATCCATACTTTGAACATATGGTCAAAAAGTTTTTGGTAAGCATTGATTACACAGTGACTTTACAGGGTATAAAATTGCAGGTCTGAGATGGTTCAACTGCCACCTCTGCACACAAATGACTTCATCTTTGTAACTTCTTAACGCAATATATGAATCAATATTATACCTGTGGAGAAAACTTCTCAGAAAAATTTATGAACGAGTTAACGATCAAATTTTAGAGATAACTTCCATAAATTAGATCGCATATAAGCTCACTCTAACTCAAAAAAAAAATATTTTTCCTTCTTAATATTATGTTCTATAAGTGCTTAACTAAACCAAACATGTTCTTAGTTAACAAGGAGGAGACACTGGCCAAGCAGCTATCAGTAACCACGGAATAGCGATGCCTCACACACCGACCAGCAAATCACAAATAAGGCAAAGAAAAGCTTTCCAAGGAGTGGTCCCAAGATTCATGTCCTTCATTAAGTGCACCAGAACATCCAGCAACAACACCGACCACATTAACAATGATAAGGCAAATTTTCTGAAGGAGTTAAGATGTAGTCTGCTTGAAAATATTATAGTTTACCTAACTCTCATCACCACCTTAGGCTCTGACAGTCAAGTTGATGTTAACACAACGTCTTCAGGAATCCTTGGAACAAACAACCGAACAGGATGAAACTCTTCAATCAGATAGTGACTCCATCCACTGCTTCTCAAAGGCCACTAGTGACTAGAATGGAGACAAAAAGTCCAACAAATAGGGCACTTGCACGGTTGAAAAGCTGCATCCAATTAGCAAGTGTTATAGGATGCATGGCCTTAGTGCAATGACCTTAATTTATTATACGCTGATCTGTTGCTATAAATTGCTATAATTATATGGTCTTTCTCGTTGTGGATTGAATGAAATAATAACAAATATGTCTTTTAACCAGGGTGATAGGAAGATGCCATGGTCAGCCACCAAATTTTTAATCCCATTTAAATTTTAGACAAAAAAATATTTTATGCCTCTGAAAAAAAAAGTGAACATGTTGGTTTCTCACTGCAAAAGTCCATCACTGCTTTTAACACTTCATGTAATATCAAAATACAGATGAAGAAACTACATTGCGACCTCATAGAACGTTAACTGAACTACGTATCTCATTTTCAGCTCCAGCCTTTTTGTGGCGTTTGTAATCTGGCATTTTCGCTATGGAAACATTCATTCTTCTATTCTATGTCATGGGTACCTCCATGTCAAGGAAATCCCTGAAAATGGCAAACATAAGTTCTGCTGAAAATTTCAACTTTTGCAATAACGCAACCTATGAGAAGCATATAGAAGTATGTCATGCACTTGTTCCAATAATAGATCAATAGAACTACTCAATCTTACAAACACAGAAGGTTTTCACTTTCCACACAACACTTAAAACGTTCTTTATATTATATGTTCATAATGATTATTTGATTAATAAAGCAAACAACTAACATTGAATAATGAATGTCGAAATGGAGCACATATTTTTAGAGGGAAAAAAAGTAACAATATACTGTGGAAATTGAAGAAAAACATGAAGGCTTTTGGTGGTGTAACAGTTAATTCAAAAAGTAAATAATTGCTTGAAGCTAAATTATACAGATTTTTTCTTCTTGTTCTTTTTATCCGTTTCCTTCCAGCTCTTCATTCTATTTTTCCATATTGGGTTCCCAGATTTATCATTCAATTCTACAAGAAAAACAAGGTCAGGATATCAATAGTGAGCATTCCTAAGGAAATTGTGTTAGGTTTGTCTGAAATCTCTCTTTTCAGTATCCACTTTGGACACAATACTGATAAGTCTAGCATGGTGCCCAACATCCTGTGTAATTGGACGAGAGATTGTAAGTGCAAATGTGAACATGACAATGCTAAAAAAATACAATTAATTACCTGATTAAATGCAGCTTCACCATTAATTCAATGTAGATTCATTTTGAAAAATTCGAAAGATGTTACTTTCCAACGTATATTTTTGGATAAAAGATAACGTGGGTCCTTATATTAATGTTTTAATTTGTTTCCTTGAGTTTAGTTTTTTTTTTAAATGTTGTCGTTAAATTAAGTTTTCTTTACATTAGATCATTTTATTAATTTAATCATGTGCAAAACTGGTGGGGCTCCTGTCAACCCCTTTTATAAATTAAAATGAAAAATAATTTAAAAGAGACTTTTGCTTCCTGCACCCTTATATTAACAAACAGTAAAATATCCTTAAATTATAATTTAATCTCCAAGCTTAATTCTTCCTCATCTCCATTTTACATTTTCTTTCTTTCTTTGTTACACCCTTCCCTCCCTAACCATCTCATCGTCATCGTATGTAATCTAGTTTTTCTCTAACTTTTTGGATTTTTAAATCTAAAAAAAAAACTCTCGAATTGCTCAATTCTAATCTTTTTCGATTACGTAATTCGAAAATTGGAGATGTGTGTATGTTTTTTTGCGATGTTCTGAATTGGTTGTTATAAAATAATGCAATATATATATATATATATTAGAAAACTTATTGTGAAAAGTTTTCAAAATAGGTATTTCACAATACCTTCTCAATTTGAAACATGTTTTTGTGTTACGGATTCTAAAATTTTGTTTCAAATTGAATGATTCGAAATAGTGAAGGATTATATATAAAAGAAAACTGACTCTACGATCCCGAAAAAAATATTATGTGTGATTGGATGAAGTAAACTAGTTATTTTAAAAATTATTGAAGTGCAGGTATTAATTATGAGAGTATAGGAAGCAACATTCTCAGAATCATCACACCATCCAATTAAAATAAATATAATTAAAATTTAAAATAAATTTCAAACTTAACTAAAAATTAATAATTTTTTTTCTGTTGTATCACTCACATTATTAGTTAAACATGAGTTTTAATTTTAATTTAATTAAAAATAAAACCACCACCCGATTAAAATTATTATAATTAAAATTCAAAATAAATTTAAATTCAAATAAAAATTAAAAATCTCTTTCAAGTTTTTTATTAAATTAAACAAATTTCAACTTCAATTAAAATAAAACAAAACTAAGTCATTCTTAATAAATATCTCTTTTATTTTTTTTATAACATCTTTCAAAAAAAACTTTTATTTTTTTTTATTTATATTTCTTTTAGTAAATAATATGTTATATATATACATATAACAAAATTAAAAAAAAAGAAAAAAAAGAAATGGCGAATCCTTCATTTGATCTGCACAGTATAACTTTCAGCCGGTCTCACCTATCATACCTACCTGATAAAATGACAGAAATATCATATTAAATAGACATTTGTCACACCAGTCAAATAGGCATTCATAATATCATATAACCTGATTCGTTACGGAAGAGATTAATTCTTTCCGCTTTATCTGAAGAGTGGGCTCACTTCATATAAAAAATTCAACCTTTTTATTGCAGTCGGTTTCTCTTTCAAAGAGATCACATTGTCAATCATAGCCAAGCTCAAAGTACACGTTTATATAGCATTCATTCTATATTCCACTTATCTTGTCAACCATATATAGATACAGATCAAATTCCTTTCAATATATTCCATTTGGATAACGCCACCTTATGCAGTGTTCACGTAGCAATGCCAAGATATATTCACAAAAGTAGGATGACAGACAAATGGACTAACTTCAAAGTTCAACAGAGAACAAGGTAAGACCACGTGAATCGCTTCATGCATTCAACAAGTACGTCATCATCTAGAGCAACAAGCTACCATCTATTTGCATACCCCCGACAGGATCAAACAAAAAATAGTTAAGAACAAGGATTATAAGTTTCTATAGGTATGATAGAAGCACATCAAATATTACAAATCCTGTGCATTTTCGTCAATCCGTTGCGTTTGTACAACTAGAGAAGCATGCACGAATTAGTTGATAACAACTATGTATGATATTTACAATGTCTGATTACTGCAGCATCCAATTTTGTCTCTTGCAAAATCTACAAAGCACAATCAGCTCAACAATTCCTGAAAATACAAATACATAATTGATACATATGCAAATTATGACAGTGATTTTTAGTAGCGTTAAGAGTCTCACCCCCCATCGCATATTTATTTCAGGAAACAAAAATGACAAGTGCTAGTAAGACACTTTTTTCTTATCCTTTTTAATGAGTCCCAGATATCATTTAATGTCACCTACATAAATTTTACCTAGTAGAGTGTGTTGAAAAAGTGTATTAAAGGGTGTTCTGCAGGAATTTTTCATGAATTAGCCCATATTAAGAATTACGATAAGCTATAGTAGCAAAAAAAGGCTTTTATAAGATTTTAGGGGAGAGGGAAATACCGCAACAGTAGTGCAATTTACATCCAGCCCAGCTTCCATAAGGCAATGATAGGCTTTATATTTCCTATAACATTGTTCTGCTTCAGAGTCAAGCCATAAGTTCAAAAACAGTAAAGCCTCTGGGTGCATGTGTTTATCAAAATCCAGAGTTTTCCCCAGACTTCTCCGAATGACCTGAAGCTTCAATAATTCAAAATATTCTTTTCAGATTTTGAAAAACATACAATCTGATTGGATTTTAGTTATTATCATAGCCAGTACCTGAGCAATTTCATTGCCTTTATCACTGCTAGGTGCAAAAAAACTCTTTCCACTCTGACCAAACATTTTAAAAACTGTTTTCTTTTTGAAATGATCATTTTCTGGATGAAGTTTGTTTGGATCATTAAGTGCCTCTATACTTGTCATTTCAAGTCCCTTAAATGTAAACATGTACACATCAGTTTCAATAGCAATAAATATTGAACACAAAACAATACAACATGTGGCCCAATTAGGCTGCTGCACACCAAAATAGCTAGGAAATAGATTCATACATACCTGGGGAAGCTCCAATGGATTATCTGCAGGAGTTGACTCAAGGTTTGGAACCCTTTGGGCACATCTTTTGGTGCTAAAATCATTTAGATTATTGATTATTTGCTGGATCATAATCTCATCATGACCATGTTCATTATTTGAGCCTACTCCATCCATGGATGCTTGCACAAGCAATTCTGAAAGAACATGCATTGCACTGACCACCATCCCAACATCAGGTTTTGGAGATTTAATTAAGGACTTTGAAACACCTTCAAATGTTTTCATAAGATCAGTAACAACAGCAACCCCAGATGACGATGATGATGCCGGTGTTGAAATTGGACAATAACTCTTTGTAGTAAAAGCATCACTGATTGACCTACAAACCCTGGGATCTTTAGTTCCCTTTGCAAAATTTTCAGCATCCACAACAGCTTCAAGTTTTCCTTTGGACATTGAGCAATCTTCTTTAGAGGAAGATTGTGTCACCTTACAATGCAAATTTAGTACAGGATCCACATAGCTATTTTTTGGATCATTAATCATATTAAATGTCTTTTCTTTTCCACAGGTGTTACTAGAAGGCTGAAGCTCAATCCCCATATTCAGTTCTACAGGGGATTCAGCCGTAACAGTTTTCATGAGCATGTGCTCTCCTGAGAAAAAATTAGTAGCTACAGGTGAACAAGAGTTGGAAGATCCAAAATCATCCTTAACATATGAGATACGAGGAAAGAACTGAGGAGCCAAAGGGTTTAAACTGTTATGTTTTTCTGTTGCTTTCTCTACATTATTAATTTGTAAAGATCCTGAATTTTCTATTGGAGTTTGACAAAAAGCCCTGGTTCCCTTCCAACAAGGAGAATCCACATCAGAGTCATTTTCAACCAAATTTTTGGAAGACTGATTCAGAGAAGTATTTTTAGCAGAGGACATATCTGTTGTTAATGATTTGAGTGGGGAAACCTTGCAATTAGAAAGAGGAAAGGTGCTAGATTCATCGTCCACAAGTATAGTGCCTTTAGAATTCAACAGAAGGTCTTCAGCTACAATTGTACCAGTACCCGCAGACTCTGTTAGGCAGGGACTCAATCCATGAACAGCTTGCTTACCTGCACATGTCATTCCATAATTTTCTAAACAAGTTAAAACTGCAAAAAGAAAATATGTATACCAAAATTCAAGAACAGTAAAATACAACCATAGATGGAAGTAAGATTTTGATGCCCTTGGCAGCAGTTATAATTGAACTAACTGTATCGGTTCATTTTAAAACCTATAATTGAACTAATTGTATTAGTTGTAACTTAAACATTCCCATTAACATTACCTCTAATACAAAACCTAAAGGTAATGGATTCATGAATTTTTCTTCCTTATATCTTTCTCATTTATACTCAATGTAAAACTTAAAGTCACATTTAGATTTCAAACACCTATTAGTAAAAAGAAAACTTAAAAGGAATCGATGCCATATTTGTTGTTGCGAAACAGTAAACTGTCTATTTAGTTCTTTTCATTCTTGAGGACAAAGGCAAGGAAACAAAGAATACTAAGTGATAATAAAAAATGCAAATTTCTGAGGTACTTTATACTAAAGTATCCCATCTATTACTCTCAACGAAAGCTTGATTATATTATGGGATATTTTAAATATCAAATTCGCTAAAAAATAATTTGTGATATGAAGTGATGAAGAGTTGCTTTAGGGATTGTTCTAAATATAATTTTTAACAGCAATACAGATTCCTCGAGTTTCAAAGAAATTTGATTTTTGTTCATAGAACCACATGCTCAATTGTTAAACTTTACATACGCAACTGCATGTCAGCAACCATGAAACACAATATACAAATGAGAAAAAAAACTATAAGTCTAAAGAACAATTCAGAGAAGATTCCCCGCTTGTAATCATCATTTAAGCAGTAAAAAGCATAATATGTTCAAAAAATTGAATGCAGCAAAATCAATTATTAGGGTGACTAACATAAACATAAAATGAATCTAAAATCATACATTGGCCTTAGAAGCACAATCAATATCAATATCTACATGACTATAGACAGAAGTTAAAAAAACAAAAGCACAAGAGTCAAACATGAGCACGCATGTAATTCAATCAAACAAAGACATCAGAAGAAAAATTGCAAGCCACAGAAAAAAGAAAGAAAGAAAGAAAAATCTAAACTACCTTTCTTAAACATGGTAGAGTCAGCAACATCACTTCCTTTGGCAAACAAAGTCTCATGAGAATCCTCTCCTTGCTTCCCATGGCCTAAGGGTGAGTAAATGGGCAAGGAAAAATCCTCCCCAAACCCATCAAAGTCATCTTCTTTCGGTGATTCAAGAAAAGGGTACCCTGCAAAAAGGGAACTTGAACAAGGTTGGAGGGTAGAGCGGTTGAGCATGAAGGGTTTGGCCAATGGCGACAAACGTGTCGTGGTCAACGAGGTAACTTGCTTGCTCTGATTCTGCATCATCTTTCTTCTCTCCTTACAATTTGGAAGTTGGAAACTGAACAGAATATAGAAGAAGAGTGTAAGAACTCCAAAGAGTGCAAAATCGAAGCGTGTGAGAATATTGACTTCGAAAAAAGTGTATAACTTCGTAACCAAGTAGTGTGCTATGTGCTTACCCAGTTACCGTCTCTCTCTCTTCTTTTTCTGCTTTGTTGGATTTTTGTAGTTAACGAAAAATAAAATTATTGGATACTGGTATTTTCCCGAAGGTGAAGAAGCAGCCCCCACACACAAATTTTCCAACTTTTGTTTTACTGTATGAAATAAAAATAAAAATGAAGGAATTCTTTTGAGTTGTCCACGTTGCTGAAGAAATTAGACCAATTTTGTTCGTATTAACCAATTTTTGAGTTGTCTTTTTAATTGGCATTTAATCTTGATAATTAATATTGATTTTAATTATTAACATGAAAATGCATAAAATGTTAATATTTTCGAAAAGTAATTTCTATCAATGCATTAAAATTTTCTCCTTTTTTATAATATTCCATGTTCCATTTATAGAAAAGAAAGCATTAGATTTATCGTATCTAATTATTGTGAGAAAAATAAAAGTATATGAAACTATAATTCAAGAATATTTTAATTCAATTAAGTGTTTTTTCCTTAAAAAATTGTGTAATGTAGATTTCGTATTTCCACTCTTAAGCTCTTTCCCAAAGTTTTGTCAAAATTTCCTATCAAATTACAAGTTCTTGTATTCCCAAAGTTTGTGTAAAACTTGAAATTCCCTGCATATCATTTGGGGTAAGAGCTTAACTTATTAAAAAAAAGCTTAACACAAACATAATTAGAAGATACACTTGATTTCTTTAGTGATTATTCATGCTTATAGATTCCTCACTCTCCTCTCCAACGTGTTACGGATGCTTTATAACTTTAGGGTTATTTGGAAGAGATTGGAGTTTTTACTCTAAATTACTACACCGTAGTAGCTTCATCTTTACCCAATTCTTATCTTCCAGGAGGTGATGTTGGGCTTCCCCAAAAACCCAAAAGGATGATGTTGGGCCCTTGATGGATTGAAGATCTTTACGCAAGTCAATTGCTACACTGTATCTTTACTTTCTAGGACGTGGGGCTACAGTAATGTTTCTAAATAAATTCTTTAATTTTTATCCAAAAAAATTGTTTAATTTCTAGGATTAAATATAAAACAAAAAGATGCGGAGTTGGAAAAGTGTTTGATAAAAACTATTTATTTCAAAAAGATTTAAATTTATCATAAATTTCTTAATTCTCTCTTTTTTATTAGATAAAAAATATTCAATACTTTTACATATTTTAAGATGTTATGATGTTATATACAATATGTTTGAGATAGTAAATATCTTTATTTTTTATTTAATATTTTTGTTTAAAACATTGGAAGAATTTTTAAAAAGGAATATAAAGTCACTCTACATCAGTGTTTGGATGGAAGATTTAAGAATCATAAAGAATTTACTCTATTATTTTATGTCAAAATTACTCTATTTTATGTGATCTTTTTAAGATGTATAAGTATTTTGTATTTAGTGTTTAAATGTAAGATATTATAAAAGTCTATAAAAATATTATTTCCTAAGTATTATAAAACAGCAAAAGATGGACAAAAATACGTGAGATTCGAATTACACTGTTTTTTTTTTCTCCACATTAGTTAGAAAAATAAGAGAGAAACGTTCTTTTCTTTGTTAAATTTTATTTACTTTTAGTAGAATCGTTGAAAGCTTGCATACACTTTTTATAGATATAAAAAATTGTGTATATAATTTATTTTATATTTCATTTAAATAAGAAAGTTACATTTACCTCCTCCTAAGCTCATTATACTTTAAATAAACATAAATGTTTCCTATATCTTTAATAAAATAACATTCACATGTATTTTCTTAATAAATATTCACCTTATTTTATTATAAACAACACTAATATATCTTATATTTTTTAATAAACGATCTTTACTAATAAATTTCTTTTATTGAGAATATATTCAGTGAAATTTAAATAAAATAAATTTAAAAAAAAATATAAGTTTTACGGTATATTTTTTTGTTGGGAGAATACGAGGGAAAAACCTTGGGGAGATCTCACAATGATGAGAATTGAGCCAAATCATATAAACGAATGACACCACCTTCAACCCAAAACCTTAAGGCTTTAGGTTTGTGGGTCTTCTTTCTTATATGGTGCTCAACTTTCTCATTCTTACCCGATGTGGAACTTAGATTCAGACTTGAATATCTAACAATCTCCCCCTCAAGCGAGAGTCTTTCCTCCACATTGATACACTCTCTATAGAGCAGAAGCATTCAAACCAACAACATCATCCAAATTCTTCGCAGCAATCAACATATCATCAACATACAGTAACAAAAAATAAAAGAACCATCATCAAGGCTTTTTACATAAACACAACAATCATACTCACAACTCTTATTGCAAATCTGAATCATGTAAGAGTCAAACTGTTTATACCATTGCCTTGGAGATTGTTTCAATCCATACAGAGATTTCTTCAACCTACAAACCAATACTTGAATATGTAACATTTTTAATATATATATATATATATATATATATATATATATATATATATATATATTATAGAAAATTATGTTATTTTTTGAATTTTTTAACAATGTTTAAGTTGGAGGAATCAACATCCCGTTCAAATTTATTTTAACAAAAAATTAATATCTTTCTCTAAACCCTACAACCCTCGGTTTTCTTCACTCTCTTTCTTAGACAAAATTGTTTTCATCTTATGTGAGATTGAAGATCAAAATCCTCATCTAATTCGTGATGTAGTTTAGAGTAAGTTTAACAAATCACAATTTTGGTTTTGATAGGTTTAAAATTTCTTCTGATTTTAAGTAGTTTTAGAGTGTTCTTAAAAATCTGCGTGCATTTTTATGTGTGGTTTTAGAGACATCAAGAATGATCTTTATTTGTTTTAGATCAATTTATAATTTTCTTAAAAATTTGCATGCATTTTCTTGCATGTGGTGTTAGAGACATAAAAAATAATCTTTATTCGTTATAGATCCTAAGGGTAAGTTCAGATTATTGATCATAATTATATGTTGCAGGTTGAGTTATCCTTGCAAGTTTGTAGCTTGAAATCTTTTATAGGTAACCCTCCTCTTAAGGCAAAAAAAGTTAAATTGATATGTTTAGATAGATGTTGTGTTTTATGTAACTTGAGTATTTAGGTTTTGAGAACTGAATGCTTATGTGTTGGAGACATTGTGTGCTATTTTAATTGGTTGGATTGATTTTGAACATGAAATGAGTGTTGAATTAATTTGATATTTTATTTTAATTTAAAATAGAGAAATTATCTGATATTATTAGTCTTTGTAACTTTAACTTGATTTTGAAAAATTTTAATTCTATTGATAAGGCACAAAAAAGTGGATAGAAGTGTTTTGAAATGAAAAATTTAGTTTGGAAATAGAAAGAAAATTTAGAGTACTCATAGTTATAATTGATAATTTGATACATAAGAATTTTAAGTTGGATAAGTAAGTTATAAGATGTATATTATCAATTTAGAGGATATCATTGTGAGGTTGAAGTGATAAATTTGAAAACATGAAATTTTATGCAGGGTGCCGGGGGTGTCACTTCCTCGACTAAATGAAGCAGTGTACTGTTATAAATTTTGATTGTACTTCTTTCATTGATTTTGATAATTCTTTTAATTTACTGAAACATGTAAGTAGTAGCATGTAGTGTTTTGATGTGTTGATAATTGTTGTGAACCAACATTATAGACTTAATATTTTTAAGAAAATAAAATACCGAGTAAGGATGATATAGAATGTGCATTGTTTGAGGATTTGTTGAGAATGAGATATTCTAATTCTACTGATACTTTAGAATCATATAGATATAACTACTAGGTGGTGAGGGTTGAAAGATGTTTGTTTAAGTGAAATTACAATTTGAAAGAGTTGGTCAGAACAAATATATGAATTCACCTTGTTAGATGATGTTATGATTGGTTGAGAACTATATGCCCTATAAGAAATTCTTGATTTACATACGGATTATTACATATGGATTTTTATCTATATGTAAATTTAGCATTACATACAGATTTTACATATAGATTTATTACATACGGATTTTACATAAGGATTCATTGCATACAGATTTATTACCTATGGATCAAAATCCGTATGTGATTACATATAGATCCAAATTTGTATGTAATTACCTACGGATTTTAAGTACGAATTCATTACATACGAATTTTACATATGGATTTATTACATATGAATTTTATATACGGATTCAAATTCATATGTAATTACTTACAAATTTTTTGGTAAATAATATTAATAATTAATTTTATAAAAATTATAATAATTATTATTAACATTATTATTATTTTAAATATTATTGCTAATTATTATTATTATCATTATTAATTACATTAACATTATTATTATTAATAAAAATAAATAATATTATTAAAATTGGTATATATATATATATATATATATTAT
>Ga0209700_103927_pt1 | contig 27678 bp, 14 predicted proteins | sample SiratroredBW_FD_187528 | JGI IMG/M metagenome (GOLD analysis project Ga0209700, IMG submission 187528) | Root nodule microbial communities of legume samples collected from California, USA - Siratro red BW (SPAdes) (version 2) | ecosystem: Host-associated > Plants > Roots > Nodule | place: USA... | reverse complement strand
TATATATATATATATATATATATATATATATATATATATATATATATATATATATCATTAAATTTTCTTTTTGTAATTTTTTAACATTAAATTTTATAATTGCTTTTTAACTTTTTCTTTTATTTATAAAATTACATCTATCTTATTTTTTTATTAATTTATATTTTTGTAATGTAATATTAATATTTCTTATTTTATATTATACTTAAAAAGTTTTAATTTTTTTTTTCAATTCAATTAAACTTTAACACTTATTGTAAAGTTTTATTTTTTTCTCAACTTATTGACTTCATTAAAAAAGATATTATTATTATTAATAAATTTGTTCTCTATTTTTAGATATTATTTTCAATTTTCACATAAACAGATTAGATTCAATCGTTTCAAAAATCAAAATTTTAATTTACATAAACTATATCGACACAATACTAATTAAAATAAAAAAATTTAGTTATAATACGTCAGCTTAATCAATACATATTTTAGCGTCGGCTTAATCAATAAAATCTGCGTTTCTTTTAAAATAAGATTTGTCCATGTGTTAACTTAGCCAACACAATTACTTTTTATTTTTTAATTTTTTTTAATTTACGAGGGCTTTTGCATGTTGGTAATAGAATCTGCCATTTTCTTGTAGTAATGTATATAGTGACTTAGCCAACACAATTATTTTTTATTTTTTAATTTTTTTTAAATTAATAAAATAATTAAAATTATGATATTTTTATTTAAAATTTATTTTTTGAGCTTTTTGTGATGTAAAATTATCTATTAAATTATCATAATTAATTTCATTAAAAAACTTTTTCAATAGAGAATAAAGCTAATATGTTTAATCTTTGTTGAGACATTGTTGATCTTAAATAAGATTTGTTGATCTTAAATAAGATTTTATTAGTTTAAATTTTGAAAAACTCCTTTCAACTGAAGCAACTGATACTAGAATTGTTAACATTATTCTATATGTTATATGTTATACATATATTTGGAAAAAAAATTATTTTTTTTATATTATTATTGTCTTCACCTATATTTATATTGTTATTTTCACCTAAATTTATATTGTTATGTTCGCGTTAAAAGAAGACTCACCTATATTTTCTAATTCATTTTTTTGTTTATTTTTATAAATTTATCCATAGCTCCTTTTTGTCATTCAACAAAAAGTTCAACTTTTTTTTTTTTAGTTTTGAATAACCTTATTCAAATTTTCTAGTTTCCATATTTGTATATTTTTATATAAAATTAAAAATTATAATATATATAACACACTGTATATAAAATAAGTCTAAGTTAAAAAGATAAAACCTGATTGTCAAGACAATAAACTTATTGTAGAGTCTCAAGTCTCAAGTCCCCTATTATCATATTATCTTTCGATCCTGTCCTTTGGTATGTCCTTAAATATAATTTGTAACTTCTAAATTCTCATTGGTGAATCTGCACAAATTATTTTGGATCAAATTGATCATATTATAGAAGGAATAAAGAGATAGAGGGAGAAAGGAAAAAAAGTGAAGAAAGAAGGAGAGAAGTGAAAGAGTCAGACAATGATAGGACATATAGAGATATGATATCAATCTCTTGAAATATAGGGAAGAGATAAATTAGAAAGTTTTGATACTAAAGATTCATTGACTGTTCAATTTTTTTAAATATTATTAATTTATTATAAGAAAGTTTCAAGAATATTATTCATTAAATAGTATTTATAGTCCCAATATAAATTTAAAGTCATTAAACAATATTTATAGCATTAATGTAAACTTAAAGTCAGTTAAAATATTTAAATTTTTAATTAAAATTGTTAGTATAATTTTAAAATTAAATATTTTTTGTTTTATAATAATAAGTGAGTATTAAATTTTGTTGAGAGCTAGGCCTAAATCATATTAATTTTTTTTGAGACCTTGAAGACCTAAAATTATTGTTTTATCTACTTATGCCTTGAGTCATCCTGCTTATTGGTAATAACATCTATCATTTTCTTGTGGTGATTTATATAGTGATCGATATCAAAATAGTAAGAGGAACTCGTTGTTCAAAAACTTAGACTACTGTCCAGAAGAGTACATTGTTTACTAAAAGTAAGTTTTTTTCTGTTCATGTAACTTTTGTGCACAACTGTGCAACTTTCACAACAATAAAAAATAGAGTAATGATACATTGACACCAACACGTGGCATACATTCAGTTGACACCGCTGATGTGGCGAAAAATATTAATTTTTTAAACTAACGTGTAAAGGGTCCAAATTTAGAAATGAAAAGTCTCTCTGCCTTCTCCACTTTCACTCTCTCACTATTTTGACTCCCTCATTCTCATTGCTCTCTCACTCTCATGCTCTCCCGTTCTCTCATTGCTCTCATGCTTTCTCGTTCTCTCATTGCTTTCGCTCTCTGATGCTCTCTCGTTCTGTCGTTGCTCTCTGACTCTCTCCATTCCTCGGTTCATCATCGGTTTAAGGTAAAGGTTGGGTTTTTATATCATTTATGTTTGAAAAAGAAGTAAAGGTTGTTCTTTTAAGTCGTTTTTGTTGTTTGTCATTTGATTTTTGTGTGGAGTTTGTGGTGGTTGAAGTAAAGTTTGGGTTTTTATGTGTCAAAAGTTGCTTTTTTTTCGTTTTCCATCAAAAGTTGTTAAAGGAGAGTCTTTTATGAGGTTTTCATGGAAAAGGAAATGTTTTTCATCCTTTAAATGTTGGTCTTGTATGATTTTCGTATGGGGTTTAGGTTTTTGGAGTAAAGGTTGCTCTTTTATGGAGTTTTGAATGAAAAGGGAAGATCTTTATTTGGTTTCACGGTTTAGGGTTTTGAGAAATGCCTTTATTTGTATGATTTTTGTTAATTTGTGGTTGTTTTTCTTCTGTTTTTCATTAAAAGTTGTTAAAGGTGAGTCTTTTATGAGGTTTTTATGGAAAATAAACTGTTTTTCATCGTTTAAATGTTGGTCTTGTATGATTTCTGTATGGGGTTTAGATTTATGGAGTAAAGGTTGCTCTTTTATGGGGTTTTTAATGGAAAAGGAAGATCTTTATTTGGTTTCATAGTTTAGAGTTTTGAGAAAGACCTTTATTTGTATGATTTTTGTTAAGGGTTTAAGGTTTAGAGAAAGACAGAATGTGATGTGTGCTGGGAGAAAAATGACAATAAGTATTGGGCTAAGGATTGATTGGGTTTGGAAACACATGAACGCATGAACATATCTTACCTGTGTCGCAAAAACATGAATTATGGTGTCCCCTCATTACAGAAGGGGTAACCTCTGATGTTTTGTAAGGTAACAATGACTTAATTATTTTACAAATCACCATTGGTTACCCCTTCAGTAATGAGGAGACACCTTCGTTCAAGTTTTGGTGACTACCAACATAAGCACATGAATATATCTGATGTGTTTTGCCAAAACTTTAACTAAGGTGTCCCTCATTACTGAAGGGGTAACCTCTGATTTTTTTGTAAGGCGACAATGATTTAATTATTTTACAAATCACCACTGGTTACCCCCTTCTGTAATGAGGGGACACCCGCGTTCTAGTTTTGGCGACATAGGTCAGATATGTTCATAAGTTCATGTATTTCCAAACCTAATCAATCCACAACTTAATACTTATTGTCATTTTTCCCCAGCACACAGCACAACCAGTCTTTCTCAAAACCTTAAACCCTTAACAAAAATCATACAAATAAAGGTATTTCTCAAAACCCTAAACCGTAAAACCAAATAAAGATTTTCTCTTTTCATTAAAAACCCATAAAAGAGCAACCTTTACTCCATAAATCTAAACCCTATACAGAAATCATACAAGACCAACATTTAAATGATGAAAAACAGTTCCTTTTCTATGAAAACCTCTTAAAAGACTCACCTTTAACAACTTTTGATGAAAAACAGAAGAAAAACAACCACAAATTAACAAAAATCATACAAATAAAGGCATTTCTCAAAACCCTAAGCCGTGAAACCAAATAAAGATCTTCCCTTTTCATTCAAAACTCCAGAAAAGAGCAACCTTTACTCCAAAAACCTAAACCCCATACGAAAATCATACAAGACCAACATTTAAAGGATGAAAAATAGTTCATTTTCCATGAAAACCTCAAAAAAGACTCACCATTAACAACTTTTGATGGAAAACGAAAAAAAAAACAAATTTTGACATATAAAAATCCAAACTTTACTTCAACCACCACAAACTCCACACAAAAATCAAATGACAAACAACAAAAACGACTTAAAAGAGCAACCTTTACTTCTTTTTCAAACATAAATGATATAAAAACCCAACCTTTACCTGAAACCGACGATGAACCGATGGATGGAGAGAGTCAGAAAGCGGAGAGAGCAACGACAGAACGAGAGAGCATCAGAGAGCGAGAGCAATGAGAGAACGAGAGAGCGTGAGAGAACGGGAGAGCATGAGAGTGAGAGAGCAATGAGAATGAGGGAGTCAAAAAGAGAGCGAGAGAGTCATAGAGTAAGACGGTGAGAGAGCGAGAGAGTGAGAATGGAGAAGGCAAGGCGCAGGAATGACTTTTGGACTTCAGATTACATGCTACCAAAAATACCCCTGCCACGTAAGATGCATTGACAAAACTACCCCAGTGTCAAGTGGCGGTAAAAATTCAACGGTGTCAAAGTATCATTATTCTTTCTCTACTACTGGTACGAAATATTCTTTGACCAATCATCTTTGTAAGGATTTTCCCTCCCAAACGTATTTTTACCAAATCCACTATATTACTTCCAAATGACTTTTTGATAGTCTAATTCAATATAGAACATGTTCTTATAAGTTCGAAATTCAATCCTATTTACTATTTATTCAAAATAGTCAGTCAAACTAGATCCCTGTGATAACTTTAATACTTTAATTCTAATTAGACATTCAAACAATCCTAACATATGGATAATGACTTGAGTTTGTACTCATTTTGAAGAAGCATCTCTTTTAAATGGGTATAATAATATTTTTTTTTCAGAGGATATGGATAGGATACTTCTAGAAAGAAACAAAATAAAATTATTACAATCTGATAATGTTATAAAAACAAATAAATAGAATTGATGGTAATTTGATTCTATCATAAAGACAAAATCACATAATTAGTTTCCTTCTAGAAGTCTCCTATCCACATCCTCTGTAATTTTTTAATAGGATTGAGGTAAAGATAGGTATACAACGGGCTTAGGTAACATTCCAAAATTTATAAAATAATGTTATTTAATATTAAAAAAATTGGATAATTTAATGTATATGTTTTGGATTTAAATCATTGATTTAGAAGAAAAAAAATTGTTTAGAAAGTTAGGTCTGATTCACTAATTAACGAACTAAAGATTTCATTTAAAATATATCTGACTTACTGGTTAATAAATAGAAGGTTTTGTCTAATACTCAATCTGACAAACCTTGAAGTTATGATGAGTTAAAGCTTCATCCCTCAAGGACAAATGGACTTGAGTCTTCATCTCACCCTTAGTTTCATGAAGTTTTACAAGATAGACGAACCCAAGGTCTAGTTTGACATGCTTAATCTAACAAATTATACGAGATTTAGTAAACTCATAATTTTGTCAGACACATTATGGAGAAAGATGATCTAAATTCAAGAGAATGATGCTTGCATGGAGAATTTGTGATGTGATGAGACAAAATGCATTGATGAAATGAAGTTTTGTATGAATCACACATTATAATAGTCAACCGAGTAGAATAAGTTTATTTTAATATATGTATGGAAGTTACACCAAAATTTAAACCAAATATAGGATGTAAGATTATCTAGAGTCTTAACAAATCTTTTGGCAAGTATACCTATCATAAGATTATTCAAAGTTTCAACTGATAAATTGACAAGACTACAAACTTAGGTTTCTTTCTCACGAGATTTGATTACTCAAATAAGAACAAAAATATTTTTTACACCTAATTATTGTTCATGATGTAACAAATCTAATGTAAGAGATAAGGTTGATTATATTTTTTTTATTCCACTCCATTAAAAACCTTCTATGTTTAAATTAATGAATTACATTTTACAATCACCTAGAAGATTTATCCTTTTATTATCTCTTACAAACTTGACATTAGAGTGAAATTCAACAGCCCTGTAGTTTTGATTTAGTGTTTGTCACAACAAAGTGTAAAATATAAAGATGCTTCATCTATAAGATGGTGAATTATGAAAAATAGCAGATCATGTGAGATGCAAGTACTTCATCTCACACATGATACGACACCTTGCAGTCTTCGCTTCATCTAATAAGTGAAACCCCAAATAGACGATTAGCACACACAATCTTTAAGTTTGCATTCTATATATAAAAAAAGTGTTCTTAAAGCTTATTTCTATGTTGCAAGGAATGTCTTTGTCTTCAATCTACTTAAATGATCCACAAAATGTTGGTTTACATCAAGATCGCTTGCAATACGAGTTAAAACTATTGTGTTTCAGCAACCACTATGACATAAGCTTACATTAGCTCTAGTAAAGCAATATATCTTGTACGATCTTTGCTTTTACTTTATTTTGAGTAAAAACTCTTTGCGCAAGTGCTAATAAGTATTTCTAGCTAATAAGATGTTACTTCAAGAGGATTGACATTTAATGTTGCATAGAGCCCATTTAATGCACCTCTACATACACTCTCATTAGACAAAAGAAGATAAAGTTATCTAAATTTAAAATATCTCTCAATGAACAAAAAGGGATTTGCATTGATTCTTTCTTCCAAGCCCTATATAAAGTTATCATTTGAATAAGAAAATAGAGAAGAGAATGATTCTTAAGTGCCAAAACATTGATAAATCTATTTTATTTATTTAAAGTTTTATAGAGAACATTATTGTTTTCACATAGCAAACTAGAAAAGAGTTTATATCTTTATATCTGTTATAAGACATTAGTCCTCTCTAGTGAGAAAACCCTTGCGATATTTTTTTACAACTGGTATCAATTGTTTCATGGCCGAGACCAAGTGGACCAAGTCACAATTGAATCGTTGTGTTTGGGATGTTACACTCTGAATTAGAACATTATGCCTTGATTATTAGTTATATCTTTTGGCTTTGTTATAAGCGCTTGATTCAAAAATTAGTATCATAGTCAAAGTCCCTAATTTGATTCCCAGTGAGGCAATTATTCAAGGGGAGATTGTTGCGGGTTGCACAATTATCTCATGGCACAAGCCAGGTGGACCGAGTCACAATCAAAGAGTTCCTTTCCTAGTGGAACAATAGTTGAGGGGAAGATTGTTGTAGGTGACATCAGTTGTCCCGTGGCAAAGGCCAGGTGGGCCAAGTCACAATCGAATTACGACGCTTAGGATACTATGTATTCAAGTGGAAAGAGTTACACCTTAACTATTAGCTAGAGCTTTTAGCCTAGTGGTAATTACTCGATCAAACATTTTTGTGATCACATCTTTATACAAACCTAGTTTCTTTAGTTAGAGTGATTGTGTTCCCAAAAATACTTAGTGTCTTAGCCAAAAGTGATTATTTTCTAAACAATACTTTGTATTAGTTAGAAGTGGGTGCATCCTAGAAAATACTCAATTTTTTAGGCAAGAGTGGCTGAGTGTTTAAGTAATACTTTGGTTTTAGCAATGAGTGGTCGCTTTCAAAATAATACTTAGTTTGTAACTTACAACAATAGTTTGCATAATGAAACTCAATCAATTGATTTAAAATTAGATGTAATATGCATTATCCAAAGAACTAGTATAAAAATCATGAAGTGAATCTTTCTTTCCCTTGTCTTTGTTTATTGTGTACTATCATATTGCACTAATGAAAGATGAGGATATTTGAAAACCAAACTTTAGAAAAGATTTTTGATAGATCACCTGTCTTGCCAAAATTATCACATGAGTGCTTACTATTAGATGATACATTGCGAAAATTTCAAAAAAGTCTTTAAATATAATTCAACCCACCCTTCTTGTGTTTTGACTTGTTTTTCACTGTTGGTATCATACCTTAGCCTCTAATGGGTTGAGCACCTAACAAATGTAAGAGGAAAAGCTCCAACAATAATGGCAGGAATCGAGTAACACCAAATCGCAAAAGGAGCATCTCTTACACAACCTCCAGCCTTTCTAGGTGAAAAATTTCTATACTAGAGAGATCATATGAAAATGTATCTTAATTCTACACACTACTAGTTGTGATGGAACTAACATCCTTATTTTCAAATAAATATATTAATTATTTTATCCTTATAAGAGTTACAAAACTTTAAGTTTTATTCATGTTATTAAATTCTATTTTTTTTAAAAAAGTACTTTATAATTAAAATAACATTTGAATATTAGAAAATAAACCAAGTAAATTTTTATAAAAAAAAGAGAATATATGAAATATGATTATTAAAAAAATGATTAAATATATATATATATAAATAATTTATATATAATTATTATTATGAAATTTCTAAAACATATATATATATATATATATATATGTATATAAAAAAATATATAATAAATAAAAAGAGAAGAAGAATAAGAAATGACGTGAGTGTGTATGCAAAGCTTATCTTAAGGGATAAACATAAGTTTTTTTTTTTAAAAAATACATATATAATTAAAAGGAAAGAAAGAATAAGATAAGAAGAAGAGATGAGAATGAATGGTAAAAAAAATCTACTTGCATTAAATGTAGGAGATAAACATTAAACCACTATAAAAAGGGGAGGGGGGATGAACGTGAGGGAGAAGAAAAAGAGAGGAAGAAGAAAGGGGAGAGAGAAGGAAGAGAGAGAAAAGAGAAGGAAGAGAGAGAAGGAGAGAGAAAGAGGAAAGAGAAGGAAGAGAGGAAGCAAAAAAGGGAGAGAGAAGAAAGAAAGAAGGAAGAGAGAAAAAGAGGAAAGAGAGGGAGAGAGAAAAAGAGAGGCACAAAGAGAGGGAGAGAGAAAGGGAATTTGAAGCAAGGGGAATAAGCATTTATAGCTCTATTCCTAGTTGTGTCTCTCCATTTAAAGGTAAGGTAAGGGGAGAGTGGGGTTAAGCTTTATCTATTATTAATCTAAATAAACTTATGTGTGTTTTATTAATCTTTTATTTATTTTAATTCATCTTGATCTATATATTATCTTACTCTCTTTGTTTCTCTATTTCTTTTATCTCCAGTTACGTACTGATCCTATTTATTTGATTTGTTTATCTCTAGTTATGCACTTATTCCGTTTATTTTATCTCCAGTTATGCACTGGTCCTATTTATTTTATTTATTTTATCTCCAGTTTTGCATTAGTCTTGATTATTTTATTTATTTTATCTCCAGTTTCATACAGGTTCTGTTTATTTTATTTATTTCACTTATTTCATTTATTTTGATCTCTAGTCACATACTAATCGTATTTTATTTATTCATTTATTTTATCTCTAGTTACACACTGTACTATTTATTTTATTTAAATTATCTCTAGTTTTATGAGATTTATATTTATTTAAAGTTCTTGCTTTAATCCTCATTTTATTATATTTTGTAATAATTTAAATGTCATTTTTATATAAATATGTATGAAGTAAAAGTATGTATTTTGATGAATTTGATACAAGGAAGTTACTTGTATGCTTTACTGGCTGTATTTGTTTGACTGTTGTGTATAATTTGTGGATTGAGATATATATGACATAACTTGATGGTCATTGTGTTATGCGATTGATGAAAATGTCATGAATATGTTGGTGGTGAAAAATCCTAGGTTTTAGAGTTGAAATCGGGGTACTGTATGAGTGTCTGTTTTTGGGAAGTCGCAGTTTGGTACAACTGCGGGATGAAAGGCAGGGATAGGGTGGGGTCTAAGAAAGTATTTAAGTAGGTGAATATCTAGATAGTCAGGGTAGTGCCCTATACTAGGATAGTTCACAGACCGAACTTGATATTGTTTGATACCTGCTCAGCATCGCCAAGGTTAGGTAGTGAGTATATATGTATCTCTTTTATTGGCAGATGGCCATAATTCTCGAGAAAATGATAATGATTGTACCAATGGGATATACTCAATTACCTAATCACTTCCCAAAAGGCTTTTGATGTCCAGGTAGGTGATATATGGATCCATATGTTTGGTAAAGTGAGCAATTCTTGTGGTTTTGAGTCAGTTATATACATCATTGTTTGTAGTTGTGATTATAGGCCCCCATTGTTTGTTAAGTTTATTAAGATTAAAATTTAAGGCTTATGAAGACCTCATTCCTTTCATGTTTCTCTTTCATATGTGCCTGTTGTACGAGTAGATGCATAATCTGTTTAGTAGGAGTTGTCAAGAAAGAATATTTGGAAAATTTTTGGGATGATTCACTTATGAAGAACCTAATTCTAATGTATTAGAACATATAAAATAGATAGTTCTACATTATGATGTAGAATTCTACTGTGGTGAACTTATTTGTAATACAAATATTTATAAAAGAAGTATACATTTATATTTGTGAAATGATATCATGAGTTACATCTTCTCTATGAAAAGTTTATTTTAAAAAAATTTACTCATAATTTATAAATAAATAATTAAATAATAGTCGGGGTATCACAATGGATCATAAGGATATATCAATGTAGGAACAACTTGTAACAAACTGTTTTGGCTGAAATACAAGACGGGGGGTGAATTGGATTTCAAAATCTTTTTCAAAACTATTTAATCTTTTAAGAAAATGCAAGTCAGTTTGATAGACTGGATCTTTATTGACTTTACTGAACAATGCAATAGAATGAATCAGTAAACAGAACTCAATCAAGTCACAGCACAATGCAACAAACCAAACAGTTTTATCAGAATTCAAATGCTTTAGATAGACTTGATTCAAATGCAACTGCAGAAGCGATATAATTAACCACACTGAAACAGAAAGAAGTTAATAACACAGAATGAACTGGTCAGATTCAGTTCAGTTAACAGTTTCAATTATTAAGAACCAAACAAAAAATAAAATTCTTTTTATACAAGAAACAATTATTAAAAGATGATTAAGTCCTAAATCAATAGAGTACAATTATTGATTCTGAAAACAATTTATAGCACACAGTGAAACAATCAATTGAATCAGTAATCAAGATAGAGAAAGAAGATTCAAGAACACAGATTTTTATCCTGGTTCACCCAACAAAACGGGCTACGTCTAGTCCCTTACTCCACAGTAACAATTTCATTACAAATGATCAAACTGATCAAGTTTACAACACTTGCTCACAGCAAGAACACACTGCTCATCGCAACAAACCACTGTTGAACCTACAACAGACCAAGAAACCACATAGAGTCCACTATGTGTTTCAAGAACACCCTTGCTGAAACCTACAGCAAGTCACAGTTATACAGAATGCACTGTATAACCAAGAAACGCCTCACTGCTCCCTGCAACAAACCACTACTGAACCTATAGCATACTAAGAAACCACACAGAACCCACTATGTGTTTAAAGAACACCCTTGTTGAAACCTACAGCAAGTCACAGTTATACAGAATCCACTGTATAACAAACAAATGCCTCACACTACTCCCTACAGTAGGCAATCCACTAGTACAGACTCGCTGTACAATGAATTACGCTCCAGTAATTCAAGAACACGGTAGCAGTTTTAATACAATTGAAAGATTTACACAGAAATCAACTAACAAAAGCGACTTTATACAACAGATCAGTAATGTAAGAGGAAACAGGTATAGAGTGCTTAGGCTGAGGTAAGATCAATGATGTAGAAATGTGCAGTCAGTTTCAAAGCTCCAGCAGAATGCAGAAATTTAGTTCTTGATGAATTCTTTGAAAATTTCAAATGATCTTGATCTCAAAAAGTGTGGTCACGTTTTCTCTTGCTTGAAAAATCTCAACTCAGTCAGAGTAGTATGTTCAAAAATTCTCTCTCCTATTCTTTTGAAAACGTACCAGCTATATAAACAGCTGTAGTGAACAACTGTTAAACTTTAGTCGATTGATTTGACACTCAGTCGACTAAATTTTAAAAGACAGTTAAAACGATTTATCAAAATTTGAAATATGATTTTAATGATTTTTTAAAACCTTGCTAAAGCCAATTTTCACAGTGGAACTTATCAATGATCAACACATTTATCATAACAATTTTTAACCTCAATCTAGACACACCAATACCACCTAAAGCCTAGACCCAAAAACTTCAATCTTCATGCAAACTCCATGCATCTTCACTTGAAAGCACTTGGTCTTGATTTGGTCAACTTAGCTGGTTTCTTCAAATTAACTCAGCAACTTTAGTTGTAATTGGTTTGGCTTCATCAAATCAATATAGCATCTCTTGGTGCTAACAATCTCCCCCAATTTGATGAAGACAAACAATGGTGTGTTGTGTTATCTAGTTCAAACCTGTAACAACTGAACTCAATAGTAGTAGATTAGCAATTTGTATTAAGAACAAGTTCAGTAAACAGTTTCCAGTAAATTGATCAAACTGTAATCAATTAGATTTCACCCAATCTCATGCTCAAACCAGTTTTGATCAGCAATTTTGTATTTATGCAATTGCTCCCCCATAATCCAGCAACTTCTCCATAATCCATTGCCTCGATTATAGTTTTAAAGAATGAAAAGAAAATAGAATTAGCATAAACATAGTACTTCCAAATTTCATTCATATAAAACAATGTTACATTTTGGGTAGCAGAATATGAGTGACTTAATCAGTCGAATAAACAGTACACTGAATAATCATAACTAGTCCTAGAGCAATTCCATCATGCTAGATAAACCAGCAGTCACAACATCAGCAGATCAACAAAAGTACAAACAATAAACTAGCATACCAAACATAACACAAGCATAACAAACCTAGCAAAGACTTAAACAAACAACCAAGCACAAACAACACACAACCTAAACTTCTCCCTAACACATAGCCTAAACAACCAACACACAGCCTAAACTTCTCCCCAACACATAGCCTAAACAACCAACACACAACCTAAACTCCTCCCTCATTGTCTTCAACAAATGGAGAGAGACAACCACTTAGTTATGCAATGTATGGTCTACTCGTCTGGTGGGAAGAATAAAGTCCTAATCTTGGACTGAATATCATTAACTTGGTTCTCAATCATTTGGAAGTGTGTCTGGCAGTACTCGTGATGCACACGGTGTTGGTCCTGCATGTTGTTCAGTTGGTTGAACATCATTTGTTCAAATCCAACAAATAATCTTGTCCAACAGCAACAATAGGTGTTTCACTCGCCATTCCAGCTTGATCATGATTCATATTAGCTTCATTAGCTTCATCATCAGATTCTTCAGACTCTTCTTCAGTTGATTCTTCCTCATTATCATCATCAGCTGTTCCTTTATCAACCTTACATATCCATTTCTTGTTTTTCAGTTTCACCAGCCCGATCTTGGTTAAATTTGCTGTAGAGATATGATTCAGTGCCTTGACTTCCTCAACAATATCGTCCTCAACATCAATTTCAAAGTAATCAATAAACTTTGATAACATTATCACATAGGGGATGCGATACTCTAACTTCTTGCCCACTTTGAACAAGTGTTCACGGATAACTTGAATCCAGTTGACTCTGATTTTGGACGTGATACAGTACATAAGAATCAAGTCTTCCTCAGTCAAGGTAGCATGATTGAAGCCTCTCGGTGTGAGTATCTAGATGACAATGTAGGCCAAAATTCTTAGTATTGCTACTAAACCACCAACATTATAAGTTCTGGACACAGAGGACTGATCTCTAAGGCATGATTTGTAAAATTGCACCTTGTTGAAACTTCCCAAATCAGCAGAATTTCCTCTGGTTACAACAACTCCTTCATTATTCAAGCCTGTGACACTCATCCAAACATACTCATTGATAGCAAAGTCGATTCCTTTCACCTGTGAGTATAGGCACTCATCATCATACCACATATTTGTTAGAAAAACCTTAACCAAATCTGGATAAGTATTTCCAGTCAGCTTCAGGAATTGGTCTAGCTTCTGGAATTTCAGCATATTTCTTACTTCACCCAATTTTTCTTCTTTAAGCCAATCTAGGCTTAACATCTTTGGAGAAATGATCACCTTCTTGCGGTAGAGCTTGTAGTAGTCGTCTATGCTTTCCTGATTTCCGCAGAACCACCTCTCAGGATAATCACTCTCATTTGGTTCATGGGAACCAGCATTCTTAACTACAACCAACTTTGTTTTCTTTCTCGGATTGGGTGATGATGCCATTTAGAATGATGCACTGATTTGAAATAGATTGAATTCTCACACAAAACAAGTAGTATTTGTGAAGTGGTGTGTGAATGTATGCATGTTCAGCTAGCAATATAAAGACAGACTAATGCACTACAAACTAGAGCACAGATTGACAGTACACTGCACAACATCAAATCCCAACAGATTGAGATACTACACGCTATCAACATTCTAACAGACTGGAATACTTAGCTTTGCAAAGATTCCCTCAAAAACAGCTTTTGGCTTGTTGACTTCTAGTACTTCAGCGCCACGTGGAGTCCTGGAGACTCTCTCTCTCTTTACATGCTGAGCGTCACCTTGGTCAATTTTGTCTTATTTGATCAACAACTCACTATTTTGCAATGATCTTGGTTTCAGTCTAATTGATTCAGTTAACAACCCCATTCTAGTTGGATTTCAACTCTCGTCCAGTTTCACATGCATTCAGCATTTCCATTTAAGTCAGTTATGATTTATACGGTCAGAGAAAAAAATAAAATATTATTAAATTGAATCTGGTGTAGTGAGTTGTGAAGTGCCACGAAGAAAAGAAAAAAAACTGCTAATAGAACATAAGATATAAATGATTCACAACACATGTTTGATATCCAGTATACCAAGTTCATTCCTTAGAAAATTAAATCTTTCTTTACTCAAGGGTTTTGTAAATAGATCAGCAAGTTGATTCTCAGTACTAACAAATTGAATTTCACAATCTCCATTAGCGACATGGTCTCTAATGAAATGATGGCAAATTCTAATATGTTTAGTCCTTGAATGTTGAACTGGATTCTTTGTAAGATTAATGGCATTGGTGTTGTCACATAATAATGGAATTTTAGACAAGTTAAGGCTGAAATCACTTAACTGTTGTTTCAGCCACAAGGTTTGCGCACAGCAGCTTCCAACTACAATGTATTCAGCTTCAGCAGTTGACAATGTCACACACGCTTGTTTCTTGGTATGCCATGAAACTAAACTTGATCCCAGTAAGTGACATGTCCCACTAGTGCTTTTCTTGTCTATTTTGCAACTTGCAAAATCAGAATCAGAATATCCTACTAAATTGAGAGATACATCAGCAGGATACCATAGCCTGACGTTTATAGTTTCTTGCAAATACTTCATAATTCTCTTTGCTGGAGTAAAGTGTGACTCCTTAGGATTGGATTGAAATCTTGCGTAGAGGCACACACTGAACATGATATCTGATCAACTGGCAGTAAGATAGAGCAATGATCCGATTAATCCTCTAAATTTAGTCTAATCCATACTGGCTCTTTTCTCATGAATCCAAATAACAGTTAGTTGTCATAGGTGTTACACTTTCTTTACAACTTTCCATATTAAACTTTTTCAACAACTCCTTGCAGTACTTGGTTTGACTTAGAAAAGTCTCATGATTCAGTTGCTTGATCTGCAATTCAAGGAAGTAGTTGAGCTCGCCCATCATGGACATCTCAAACTCTCCGTGCATAGCTGCAACAAACTACTTGCACAGATTTTGATTAGTGGATCCAAAGATAATATCATCTACATAGACTTGAACTAGAATAATATAAGAACATGCTTTCTTAATAAGCAAGGTCTTATCTATTTTGCCTCTCTCATATGAATGAGATAGCAAGAAACTGCTCAACCTCTCATACCATTGTCTAGGTGCTTGCTTTAGCTTGAAGACATGATTCAGATGCTTATGATCTTCAAAACCCTGAGGTTGACTAACATACACCTCTTCATCTATGTAGCCATTAAGAAATGCACTCTTGACGTCCATTTGTTGCAATTTGAATCTGTTCATGCTTGCGTAGGCTAGCAACAATCTCACGGCCTCAAGTCTTGCCACTGGTGCATAGTATTCCCCATAATCAATTCCTTCTTCCTGATTGTAACCCTTTGCAACCAATCTAGCTTTGTTTCTCACAATAACACCTTGTTCATATAACTTGTTCTTGAACACCCACTTGGTGCCAATGACATTCATCCCACTGGTTCTTGGAACAAGTGTCCAGACCTCATTCCTAGCAAATTGGTTCAGTTCTTTGTGCGTAGCAGTTATCCAACTGCTGCCTTCCAGTGCATCAGCTACAGTCTTTGGTTCAATTTGTGAAACAACTGCCATATGTTCACAAAATTGATTCAATGTACTTTTGGTTGAAACTCCTTTATGCACCTGTCCAATTACATTATCCAATGACAGATTCCTAGGAACTCTCCACTCCTGAGGCAATCCTGAAATGATTATGTCAGTAACAACTCCTTGTTCAGCAGATTAATCTTCTGGTTCTGTTGACTGAATTTCTGGTAGCACACTGGTTTCTTCAGTCTTATTTTCCAGTTTAGTACCAGCTTGTTGAATAATTGGAATTTCATCATCTGCACATGTCTTAGATCTTTCCTGCATATCTTGGTTAGTATCATCAAAATTCACATGTACATATTCTTCTACCAGCATAGTCCTTTTGTTATAGACATGATAAGCATGACCATGTTGTGAGTAACCCAGAAAAATACCTTCATCTAACTTGGAATCAAACTTACCCAGGTTGTCCTTACCATTATTAAGTATGAAACACTTATAGCCAGAGACCTTTAGGTGAGACAAATTCAGTTTTCTTCCTCTGAACAGTTCATATGGAGTTTTCTTCAGTATTGGTCTGATGAGCACTCTATTTAGTACATAGCACGCTGTGCTGACAACGTCTGTCCAAAAGTATTTAGGTAGTCCAGTCTCATTCAACATTGTTCTGGCCAGTTCCTCCAAAGATCTGTTTTTTCTTTCTACAACTCCATTCTGCTGTAGAGTTCTTGGTGCTGAGAAGTTGTGCTTGATTCCCAGCTTACTGCAAAATCTATTAAACTTCTCATTCTGGAAATCTCTGCCATGATCTGATTTGATAGACACTATGCTGTAGTTTTTCTCATTCTGTACACCTTTGGCAAAATGCTTAAACACATGGTAAGTCTCATCTTTTGAAGAAATGAATAAGGTCCAGGTAAAATGTGTGTAATCATCAACAATTACAAGTCCATAGAAATTACCACCTATGCTCATGGTTATAGAAGGACCAAATAAATCTAGGTGAAGCATCTCAAGTGGTCTAGAAGTAGAAACCACATTTATAGGTTTGAAAGTGCTTTTTGTTTGCTTTCCTCTTTGACATGCTTCACATAGTTTGTTCCTATCGAACTTAAGCTTAGGGAGACCAATTACTAAATCCTTAGATGCAATCTTATTTAAATGATGCATGTGTATGTGTTCAAGTCTCCTATGCCACAACCAAGATTCATCATCTCGGGTTAGCAAACAATTCATGCTAGATGTTATGCAAGAATCATTAAGCATGTAAATATTACTCACTCTTTTACCTACAAGAACTGTTTCAACAGATTTTGAATCTGTTATAAGACATTGAGCAGGCTCAAACATGATTTTATACCCCTTATCACACTGTTGCTTGATACTTAGCAAGTTGTGCTTTAATCCTTCCACTAAGAGTACATCTTTGATGATTACTCTGTCATTTCCTCCAATGTAACCAACTCCAAGTATTTTGCCTCGGTTATTGTCACCATATGTCACATATCCTGCAGATTTCCATTTGATATTAATCAGCTGAGTTGAATCTCCTATCATATGGTTTGAGCATCCACTGTCCAGATATCACAACAGCTTACTGGATGCCAAGCAGACTTACAAGACAGATGAGAGTTGAGCCATTGGTACCCTGTTAAATTTGGGTCCATCATTGTTAGTGATGCTTTTAGGCATCCACCTAACTAAACCTTTTGGCACTAAAAATTTTCTAAACTTACAGTCCTTAACAGAATTACCTCTTTTCATGCAATAGAAGCAGGTAATAGGTTGTGAAAACTATTTAGTATTGGTTTCAAAATCTTTTTCAAAACTATTTAATCTTTTAAGAAAATGCAAGTCAGTTTGATAGACTGGATCTTTATTGACTTTACTGAACAGCGCAATAGAATGAATCAGTAAACAGAACTCAATCAAGTCACAGCACAATGCAACAAACCAAACAATTTTATCAGAATTCAAATGCTTTAGACAGACTTGATTCAAATGCAACTACGGAAGCGATATAATTAACGACACTGAAACAGAAAGAAGTTAATAGCACAGAATGAACTGGTCAATTACAGTCCAGTTAACAGTTTCAATTATTAAGAACCAAACAAAAAATAAAATTTCTTTTTATACAAGAAACAATTATTAAAAGATGATTAAGTCCTAAATGAAAAGAGTCCAATTATTGATTCTAAAAATAGTTTATAGCACACAGTGAAACAATCAATATAGAGAAAGAAGATTCAAGAACACAAAGATTTTTATCCTGGTTCACCCAACAAAACGGGCTACGTCCAGTCCCTTACTCCACAGTAAGGATTTCACTAAAAACAATCAAACTGATCAAGTTTACAACACTTGCTCACAGCAAGAATACATTGCTCCCCGCAGCAAACCATTGCTGAACCTACAGCAGACCAAGAAACCACACAGAACCCACTATGTGTTTAAAGAACACCCTTGCTGAAACCTACAGCAAGTCACATTTATACAAAATTAACTGTATAACAAAGAAACGCCTGACACTGCTCCCTGCAGCAGGCAATCCACCAGTACAAACTCGCTGTACAATGAATTACGCTCTAGTAATTCAAGAACATAGTAGCAATTTTAATACAATTGAAAGATTTACACAAAAATCAACTAACAAAAGCAACTCTATACAATAAATCAGTAATGTAAGAGGAAACAAGTATAGAGTGCTTAGGCTGAGGTCAGATCAATGATGTAGAAATGTGCAGTCAGTTTCAAAGCTCCAGCAGAATGCAGAAATTTAGTTCTTGATGAATTCTTTGAAAATTTCAAATGACCATGATCTCAAAAAGTGTGGTCACATTTTCTCTTGCTTGAAAAATCTCAACTCAGTCATAGTAGTATGTTAAAAAATTCTCTCTCCTATTCTTTTGAAAACGCACCAGCTATATAAATAGCTGTAGTGAGCAACTGTTAAACTTTAGTCGATTGATTTGACACTCAGTCAACTAAATTTTAGAAGACAGTTAAAACGGTTTATCAAAATTTGAAATCTGATTTTAAAGATTTTTTAAAACCTTGATAAAGCCAATTTTCACAGTGGAGCTTATCAATGATCAACACATTTATCATCACATTTTTTAACTTCAATCTAGACACAACAATACCACCTAAAGCCTAGACCCAGAAACTTCAATCTTCATGCAAACTCCATGCATCTTCACTTGAAAGCACTTGGTATTGACTTGGTCAACTTGGCTGGTTTCTTCAAATTAACTCAGCAGCTTTAGTTGTAATTGGTTTAGCTTCATCAAATCAATATAGCATCTCTTGGTGCTAACACAACTGACTCCAAAATAGGGGGTTAACTGGGGCCTGAACTCAAATCGCTGCAAGCAACAAAACCTAATCAAGATCGTCTAACACAAGAACAAATGAGTATAAAGATAACAATTTTATTTTGGTTCACCCTAATCTCTTGGACTACGTCCAATTCTCCCTTAAAAAAACTTCTTAAGAGGTTTCACTAGATAGTAAACAATTACAACAAGTACACAAACCTCTCCAGGTTACAACGAGTACACAAACCTCTTAAGGTTACAACGAGTACACAAATCTTTCCAGGTTACAATGGTTACACAAACCTCTCTAGGTTACAACGAGTACACAAACCTCTCCAGGTTACAACGAGTACACAAATCTCTCCAGGTTATACAAGTACACAAACATTTCTAGGTTACAACAAATACACAAACCTCTCCAGGTTATGCTAGTCTCAATCTTCCTATGAGACCGAGACCATTTAATATGAGAAGAAAATGCTCTCAAAGATAACATAAGTGAAGCTCACATGACTTACTTCACACTGGTGAAGAATTACAAAAGATTTATGCATAGCCCAACTATTTAAACACTCGAAATATAATTAGTAGAAGCTCTAAGAAAATGACCGGCACTTTGGGTAGTTGATATGCAATTGAAACTCTCGGAATATGGCCAACTTTTTGGGCACATTGAACACCTTTTTTCTTTCTCTCTAAAAAATATTGTATTTCTCTGCGTTCTTTTTCATTTTTCATTATCAGTTATCTCTCTTCCTCTTAACTCTTTCTCCTACTTCATCTTCAAATGAATGCAATATATATAACTTTGAATAATTGAGATGTTGGAAACTCTAAATGACAATTCTAAATAATTCAACACGTTAAAATCTTCTCTTTCTGGTTGGACACTCAATATGGAAAGAGAAACGTTGTTCTTGATTATGTGCAATAAGACTTGACCTACTATAAGAAACATTTCGAAAGAACATGAAACATACTGAATCGAAAGTGTATAACCATTTCAAATAATTTCCATAAGTAGTGATGATCAAAACATTGGATTTAAAGATCTTTTAGAAGCAAAGATTCTTTGAACATTGAAAACCCAAAATGTAATCTTTGATTTATTAACTGAGCATGTTAATTCAAATTTCAATTTGAAAGCAATTAAGAATATAACCTTCTGAGAACAAGTTTGAAAACCTTTCATACATATTGAATTTTAATAATGTTGGAAAACTTTCATAAATAAAGATAAATTTGAATTTTGAATTACTATAATATCTGATTTTGGAATCAATTAAGTGTTTAAAATCCTTTAAGATATTAGTTTTAATTTTATTTGAAGCAATTAAGAGAATATTAGATTCTAATACCAAATTTTGAAAACTTCCTACATATATGAACGTTGAGATTTTCAAAAATGCACTCCTGTGTAAGTCCTTGGTTGAATTTTGAGACAACATTACATGGTCGTATCTTAATTTCTGAGTAAGCTTTTGATCTTGGTTATACTTAGATTTCTGAGAGAGCATAGTGCCTTGGTTAGTTTTCGAGTCAATAGTGTATCTTGGTTAACATAACTAACTTTACCTGTCACACTTTAATTTATTGTGTGTTTGATTTTAAGTAATCAATGTATATCGGTTATATTCTGACACCACTATATCTTGGTTTGAGTCTGACGTCACCTATCGTACTTGTTATACTTTAGTTGTTGAATTTTGTGATGGTCAACTATACCTTGGTTGAATACATCAAACCTTCATGCCTTGGTTGCACACGGACATGATTACTTAGATAATTACCCGATACTTTGATCGTCGAGGTTTTAAGAATGCTCTGTGTCTTATGTAGCTTTCCATGTACATATTTCACCTCATTACCTTGAACACCAAGAAGTGCTTAAACCAAACAAGACATGAAGTTGTGTTTGATATAATGAAGACTAGATCATACGAGTGTATTGTTTATCAGACGATAAAAGCACCAAGTTAACCAATTAGAGCATTTGACTGTTGAAATTCTAAGATCAAACAATATGTGTAATTAAAAACCAAGCTAACACACTCGTGAAAAAATGTTCTTGAAGCTTGAGTTTGTATTATAAGAAGACATGCTTCAAAGAGGAAAAAAAAAAAAAAAGAAGCGAGCCATAATTTGAAAGTGTTGAAACTCTACTAGAAATTATGCATCCTAAAAGCTTTGTAAGTCATAGTGTGTGTTCATTCGTTCATACCAGTAGAGAAAGCTTAAACCTTGTACATGTTGAAAGATGTTATCCTCTCTAGTGATCGAAAATAGTGACCTGTTGATCACTCACATTTTATAACAATCTTAAGCTTGGAGTGACTTGTGAAAGAATACTTAATGGTCAACCAAGGGTGACTTGAGTCAAGAATGCTTAGTGGTTAAGCCAGCAGAGTGATACTTAATGGTCAACCAAGGGTGACTTGAGTCAAGAATGCTTAGTGGTTAAGCCAGCAGAGTGACTTGTGTCAAGAATACTTATTTGAGCCAAGAGTGGTTGGTGTCAAAAATACTCAATGTTAGCTAGGAGTGGCTTGATTAAATAGTACTTATTTGTACTTCACAGTGATGGCCTGCCTAGTGAAACTTGACTGGTTGGTCAAGAATTGGACATAATTTGTTATGACAAACCAACCAATATAAAAATATTGTGTAAATAGTTTATTTCATCTCCTTGTATATTGCATGTTATTTGCATAACTAACCTAAAAAGGGTGAACTGTTAGAACATAAATTGCGAAAATAAATTTTTTTATTCAATTAAAATCTCAATCTATCATCTAATTGTAATACATTAGGCGATACTTGAGAGAAACAAAGAAATTTTTTCAAAACAAAGTTCAATTCTCTCATCTTATTTATCATGACATTTGAACTTGTGAGAGCACTTGTGAGAGTGAATTCTTTCTTTTAGTCTTATCTTGAGTCAAGTACCAATTCTTCAAGACCTTATCAAGAAGATGAAGACAACCTCTCCATCTTGAAGTGATACCCCATCTCTTTCTAACTCCTAAGTGTCCTTTATCTTTTACTTTTCTTTAATTGTTCTTGTCTCGTTCCAATTCTAATTTTAGTTTTGTTATGTTATTTGACAAATTTTGTTTCATTCATTCAATTTATTTCATCTAGTAGTTGTTATGATTCATTCCATATTCTATTAAGCTTTTATTGAATTCCTTTGCTTACTGGAATCGTTGATTCAAACTTTTAAGTGTCATCTAGAGGCACTAAAAGAAGTAATATTGATATTGAAAATAGCTATTTGATTTTATTTTTGCTTTATATGCTCATAATTCCTTAAATAGATACTTCATCCTTGTCATTAGAGTTCGTCCATATCTTTTGGTGAGTTAATTAACAAGCTATGCTATTTTGGAAATGGTCGTGATGCAACCTAATCAACATGTTGTGCATGTAACAATTGGGTAGAAATTAGGAATAGTAAGTGGTGCCTTTGCAAAGTGTTCCATAAATAGTTGGAGAGACTATTTTCACCTTGTTTTATGTTATCCAATGCCACAAAGTTAGTCACCATTGGTTTAACAATAAATCGTGTTGTGAACTTTGCGAAAAATGTTTTGATTGGGTCCAATAAGTTTTGTGGTGATGTATATACCACTATAAGGTTGGTCCCATCAGCATGCATGGGAAGATTCTACCATGAATGGCAAGGTCATTAAAAAAGAGATTGGACCATCATATTTTTCAATGTTTTGACACTACCACTTGGGATGAAGGCTGAAGACCATATTTGTAAATGCTTTTCTTTGTGGGAGTATTTACTTGAGCTTCTCTAGCATGAGGTACTAAAATTATATCCACGGTTATTTGGATTTCCTCTTTTGAACAAGCATTTTTTAAGGATCTCTTAACATCATCACAAGTCTATTTTTGGACATGAGCATCCTCTCGAACCCATGTGTTCATCTTTCTAGTATTATTATTCATCTTTCATATTGTATGATTATCAATCATGAACCTATCACTAGTAGAAAAAAGACATTTAATTGTGGTTATATAAGGCTTACAAGCGCGGTTCCGGAACCGTGATAGATTCAACAGCGATAAAAAGTACTGAAGATACAATCGTGGTTATACAACCGCGATGGAAAATATAACATACCACCGCAGTTCTCTAACAACCGCGTTAAGAAATGCTTATATTGCACATACCAACGCGGTTTTCTCTACAACCGCGCTCGTATATGCAATTTTTTTTTTAAAATGGCAGTAGCTATTTGCTATTGTCCACCAAAATTTAGGAGTTATAGAAACCCAACAAAGCTTTTTGTTGTGACAAATTTAGATAGGCGTTATTATCAAATTTAAATCTCCAATCTCTCGAACAATACGAAAGGAGAAGCAAATATCCAAAAAATACAGAGCGTACACATACACCAACGAACCAATCGGACGAAAACGAAAAAAATGTCGGTAGAAAACATAGAGTGGGTACAGATCAGTAAATCGGTGAAGCAATAGAGAAGAAACACAAATAATAGACACAAACGACAAAGACGCAGTTGAGATGTAGAGGAAAAGCAAAGAGCGGAAACAAATCACGATTGAGGGAGCGAGTGTAAAAACAATGGAGAGATTAGGGTTTAGAAATGAGACCTGAATGTCGTGTTCAATGCACTCTCTCATTGTGGCGAACGAAGAAGGAAGATGGAAAAGGAAGAAGAGAGGGAAAGGGTTTCAGAGATGAGTGTTTATTAAGAAGTCTCTCTCGTTCTTTGATTTGTGTTGCAATGAGAGAAGTGGTGTGGCATGGTGCGGTGCTTGGTTTTGATGTATTTATGGAAGCGGAGGGTAAGCAAAACCCTAAAACAGGGGATACAAAGGCGGTTGTTTAAACAATTGCCTTTATATCTCCATACAAAATAATTTTTAAATTATTTTACAGATACCAGCGCGGTTGTCTAAACAACCGCGTTGGTATCTCCCTGCATGTGCCTTACCATTGCGGTTATCGCTCCAACCGCAGTGGTATGATTACACTTAATTTCAAAAATGCCACCGCGTTATTTTTAATTGCGGTTCTTTTTTAACCGCGATGATATCCTACCGTGGAATGTGTTTTTCTACTAATGTATTTGTCTAAATGGTTATGTAGACCCTAAAGTTCAATACGATGTTGTTGTCAAACAAGCTCTAAATCTTTGCCAGCTGGACTCATATGTTCTATTTAGTTTGTTATTGTATAGCTATGATCCATTCTAAATTATTTCACCATTCTTTCAGAAAAGACTCATCATTTATAGAAAAATGTGGTATTTTGGCTTCTCCTAAGAACAGTAAACTTAAGTGACTTGAAAAATATTTACTCAACTCCCACGCTGTATACCAAAGAGATTTTTACTGGAAGGTGGAACATTGTTGAACAAATTATAAAAAAAGTTTAGTCTTATTTATGAAATTATGAAAAATTAAGTATTAACATTTAAAAATTATGAAAAAAGTTGAGTCTTATTTATAAAATTTTCAATTCTCGAGTTAAGCATTTTTATATCTAAGTATCGAAACCAAATTTACATATAGAAGTCTTTTTAATTCTCAAGTCAATAAAACCTTTAAAATAATAATGAATAAATAGAGAAAGTTCACATTCCCTTTATTTATATATTTATTTATATATATATTTATATATAGGTTTTTAAGACTCTTTAAGTAACTCTAACAAAAAAAAATTATTTAAATATATTATTTGTGCTATTAAACTAAATAAATAATACATCAATATATATTTTGATTTTAAGTTTTGTACTCAATCCATGAAGTTGTTGAGTATTAAACTCAATTCACTTTATTATCCATTACACTTACAAAACACTCTAAAAGTATTTAGAAAATGATTAGAAACAATTAAAATAAAAAAAAGATAATGATTTAAAGTTTTGAAGAGTAAAATTTTTTAAAATACTTATAAAAATTAAAATTAAATTCTCAGTGGACTAAAAACTAACTTATTAATTTAAAAAAAAAATAAAAATTATAGGCACTAAAATCAAAACTCGTAATTTTAAGTGAAATAAAAACATATATTTAAGTGCAAAATTAAGTAACTAATCACTTTTTCTCTTTCTGGATAGTTTTCCCTAATTTATTTTCTTTAACGTTTGTATGTTTCTAACTAATTAAGAAAGTTAATGCACTAACACCACACATGAAAGTTTTTGGTATTTTTTTACTGATTATTGGACGAGAATCGTTGTTTTGTTGGATGATATTCCGTTTCCATACCAACTTGTTTAGCAACCCAACGACAAATCTATCATTATATGCACAAGGTTCTAGAATCAATATTATTCCATCTATTAATTTTTTAAATATCTTTAAAAAAATTATCATTTCGATCAGAATAAAGAAAAAAACAAAGAGTGCTGAGTGAAAAATAATTAACAAAAGAGAACAAGTTGAAAAAAATCATTTGTCTTTGTTAAATAAGGAAAGTGACAAAGAAAAGATGTCACTCGGTCTCAAATATTTTATTTTCGATTAATTATAAAAATAAAGAATGAAAAGAATAAACAAATCTGATTCCAAAATTACCCCTCATCCGTTTCTTCTGTATAATAAAAAAATGTGTAATTTTGTAAATGTGCAATTCTTTAACTTTAATCAATATATTTATTTAGTATTGTTTAAATGACAATACTTCCTTTATTTTCATGTCATTTTTTCCTCAAATGAATAGATATTTTTTACTCTACTATACTTTCTTTTACAGTATCTTTCATTTTTCTTTCTTGTAACCGAACATAGGGTAACCCTATTTTAAAAAAAATCGAGAAATATAATAAGTTACAAAAAATATTTAAAAATCTAAACAATTAAAAACGACATAGAGAATAATTAAGATTAATTTTAAGCATAAATGCATTCCTAATTACATTATTTCAGCATTAGAAGGGTTGAGCCTGTTGCTCACATGTGGATAGGGTTGAGCATTTCAAGTTTCAAATTCCTGCATCATCTTCAATTATGAAATCAAAGTCTACAGATTCACCATCAAGCAGCACTTATCATGATCAATGATCTATAATGAACAATGAAATTATTTTTCTAAAAAAATGAGGAAAGAGGAAAGGTGGCAGGGTCTCTGATGAAAAATATGACAACTTGAGGCATTTTAAAAATTGATAGATGCTGTTTGTTGAAATTTTCAGCATGATATTTCCACATCATTAACTTAAATTTATTTGATTAATTACTTATGTTTATTCAAGTAGTTGACTCAACCTATATATCTTATTTCATCACGCATTTCATTATATGATAGAAGTTGACCTTTAATAATTTTGAGAAAATTGGATTCTCTTCTCATTAATATGTATACATTGGGGGTGCTAATTAGCAAAGTAAATGCAATCTTGCCAAGTAAATGCAATCTTGCCTATGTTTGGATAATGTTTTAAACAAGTTTTAAGAAAAAAAAGGAAAATTAAACTGAAATTGAAACTTTTTTTTATGGCTTAAATAAATTTCAAATTTCTACAATATATTGATTTTTAAATTATGAAAAGACACTTTATTTATTTATTTTTTAAAATATTCCTTACGAAAAGTTAAAAGATATTCATATTGATTCATTTTACTCTTTAAAAATATACTTTGTGAACTTGTAAGAGTTTATTGGTGTGTCTTTAGTATAGGTGTCTTACAACAAATAAAAAAAACTTATGTATTTGGGACATGCTTTTATCAAAAAAAAGGAAAAGGAAAATTTTTAGAATTCTTAAATAAATTATACAAATATAAAAAAAATGATTTATTTTTTTACTTCAAATTACTGTTGGCTTTTAAGGCACTTCAAATAATGTAAAAGTTCTATTCTTTTAAATTGAGATCACTTTTCTATTTATATTTTTTTTTCTCAGATCTCAAATTGCGAATCGGTTATCAATTATATACTACAAGTAAAAAAAAAAATAGACTTTGATATATTATTTTTTATTTATTTTAGTTTATATACATATCAAAATATTAGTTTTCATCACTTTAAAGTATTTATATTGATAATTATTGCATGCGAATTGAAAAAAAAAAAAAATAA
>Ga0209700_103925_pt1 | contig 27686 bp, 16 predicted proteins | sample SiratroredBW_FD_187528 | JGI IMG/M metagenome (GOLD analysis project Ga0209700, IMG submission 187528) | Root nodule microbial communities of legume samples collected from California, USA - Siratro red BW (SPAdes) (version 2) | ecosystem: Host-associated > Plants > Roots > Nodule | place: USA... | reverse complement strand
AAAAAAGAGAAAATCTGTATTAGCATTGGAGGGGAATTGGAGGAAATGTCAGAACAAGAGAAAAAAAAAAAAATGAGAGAACTTTAGGTACAACATGCGTGCTATGCTTATTTGACATAAAACAAGGTGGCTAACTGAGCCCTTTATGAGAAACTAATCAAAAATTTATGAGAACAAACAAAAACAAATATAAAAATTATGAAAAATGAAAAATTAAAAGATGTTTTAAATAAATTAGTTTATCTGCTCAAGTCTCTCTCAAAATATATTTAGTTTACCTACCCAAAGTACCTTAAACATAATATGAGAATCAAGAAAATATGTAAATGAGCATAAGATCAAACACACAATATTCAATGTTAATTTAAAAGGACATTTTGTATTCGTTTTAAAATTGATGTTGTAAGTGATGTGATTTGATATTATATTTTCTTACGTTAGTATTTTATGTTAATTGGGAATTGATGTGAAAAATTATAATTTTTTTTAATAGAAAAAATGAATAAATTAAAAGGACACTTTAGGAGTGTCTTAACTCTTATACAAATGTTACAGAAACAGTATATGGGATAACCTTGTAGACCTACTCAACTACTTAATACTAAACAATAATTCAAACATGTATCAATAGGAAACTTCGTTGAGTACTTCCCTACGCACCAAGTTACCAATTGCACCCTGTACCAAAAACAAATAAACTTATATACGTCTTTTTTGTGGTCTTCTTCAAAAGCCCATGAATTTGCCAAATGTACTTGTGTCAACAATAATTAGAACCTGTACATTGAACAAACAAGGAAAAAATACTTCTACCACATCCAAACAACCCCTCCATAAACCGTAACATTAACCCACAAACCTTATGTTCATTGCCTAATCCCAATTAAACACACAGTTGGGTTCATACACCACTCCGGGAAAGAATACCGTATTCTCTGCCTACCAAACTTAGCCCAAGACCATGTCTGCATTGCGCCCTTGCCAAAATCTCAACTCATCTAATTGACCATTATAAAAAACAATTCTATTCTTATGTTTCCAAATTTCCAATGCCAACATCAACCACATTCCTTTCCACACATGGATAGCTTTGTTACTCATACCCAAAATATGAAAGTTGCAAAAGTGGTTGAAATGTCATTGTTTCTAACTGAAGTAAGTCCTACCCAATTATCACACTTTATCCACAGACGCTGCGAGACCTCACATGTAATTAAGATGTGTTGCATAGTTTCGACCTCCAAGCTACATATAGGGCATAAATTATAGGAAACTATAACTCCTCTTTTCTCAAGATTAACTCTGGATGGAAGTTTATTTAACTGTGCTCTCCAACCGAAAACTTTTGCTGACCCAGGCACTATGAGATCCTAAATATCCCTACACCACTCAAGTGGACTAACACATGGCTCTTGAGCCCTGTAACCAGACTGAACTGTGTATGAAGTAGTTTCCTCCCCCATCCAACAACAGGTATTTATCTTAAATTTATTCCATTGTATTGAATCAATCACTACCATTAGCTGATTTTCCAATTCCTTCTCCCATACAAACAATTCTCTTCTCCACAATATCTGTCACATAAAATCCTCTGAATGTCCATTATGATTCCAAGTCCCCATTTTGTTAATCGTCTTTCCTCTATCAATGAAATTACATATAGTATAGGGAATTTGTCCATAAGCTTCCCTTCTCCTACCCACCAGTCCTCCCAGAATCTAATCTTATCCCCATTTCCATGTTTCCAACTTATCCTCCTATCAAAACAATTGGTTGCAGAATATACCTCACAAATTGATCCTAAGTCTTTCCACCAATACGAACTTTTCCTATCTACTGTAGAATTAGCCATATCTCTTCAATCACAATATCAAGATTCAATGACATTTTTCCACTCACCAACTTCCTCTAAACCCAATCTCCATTTTCACTTAGCTAGTAGTGCAACATTGAATCTGTCTATATCCCTTATGCTCGATCCCCCCACTTCTACTGGAGCATAAATTTTGTTCCGAGCTACCCAAGGCATTTTCTTACCTTTTGAACCCCAACCCCATAGAAAATTAATCTGAATCGATTTAATTATTTTGCACACCAACTTTGGGACTTTGAAGAAAGACAAATAAAACAATGGCAATGCAGTAATAACTGACTTAGTCAAACAAATTCTCCCTGCCACTCTAACCTCCTCTAAGACCCCAATTCTAAAAGCTTCTCTGACCAATCTTGCTAGACCTTCTGCCACAATAAAATCAAAAATGGGGCAAGAGGATCGCCCTTGTCTAAGCCCTCTCGACGGCATAAACTCCTTGGTAGGGAAAGCATTAATTAGTATCAACACTAAAGTTGAATTAAGATACAATTTGATCCATTCGATCCACTTCACATCAAATCCTAATCTCGACATCATATACTCAAGGAAATCCCACTCTACTAAATCATATGCTTTCTCATAATCCACCTTTACAATCACACCCTACAATCTTACCTTTCTAAGAAAATCTACCGTTTCATTAGCAATCAACACACTATCCAACAATCCCCTCCCACTAAGGAACGTTGACTGGTTTTTATCTATCACCTTTTCCAACACTCTTATAAGTCTATTGGCCAAGATTTTCGATATCAACTTGTAGACACAACCTACTAATGAAATAGGTATATAATCTCCTAACACAGATGAATTTTAGCATTTAGGGATAAAAGAAATGAAAGAACCGTTACAACCCCTAGGAATATATCCCGATTCATAGAAATTAAATAATGCATTTTTTATATCCTCCGCTATAATTTTCCAAATATGCATAATGAAATTGAAGTTAAAACTATCCGGACCCGAGGTATAATTATATCCTCCGCTATAATTTCCAATTAACATGGACTATAATTGATGTTGAATGTGTTTACGTATTTTATATCAACTGTGGAGCAACTGACGTAGAAAGTAGGAGTGTTCAAAATATGATTTATATTTGGAATAATTCGTTTAAAAAAAAGTGTTAATAGTGATAATTTTTATTATATATAATGTGATTTACAACCACAATAATTATATACATGTATGACTGTTTCTTATACTGTCACAAAATATGAATTAAAGGTTAAATTTAAAGTGCCATATTACGTGACGTTTAATATATTATATTTATTATTATTTAAAATTATCAAAATTTTATCAACTAAAAATCACCTTCAATTTAAATAATAGTGCATTGATATTGTTAAGACAAATAGTTAGACACTAAATTTACTAACATTAACTTTAAGTTTTCATAATAACAAATAATTTCAAGTTTAGATCTATCTACTCTACAAGTTTGATAAATATGAATCAACTTAATTTGTTTTAAGTCTCAAATATATTAAGCCAATGATTCATTAAACGTCTTATAAAGAATTGTCAAGTGGCTGAAGACTAGATGACATACAAGTAGAAGCATATATAAGAACTCACATAAGTTATTGTTAGATGACCCAAGTTTGGACTTCACACATAGAAGCATTATCCAACTTGTTGAGAAGCATTTAAAGATCAAGATCTTGATAAATGACTCTAATAGTTCATTGCATGCAAAAGAAGATCATCTACATGTTCAAAAATGCAAACACAAAATCCAAAGAAGATCATGTCATACACAACCTACTTCCTAAGCAATGTATACTTATTTCATTATGGTCAACATAGTTGCTTAGATAAAATATGTTCTTTAACTCAACAAAAGGAGTGTAACAATGAAGTGTTTGCCAAAAGTCAAACACATATTCTAAAAAGCTTTAACATCAAGGACAATGAATTGTGTATAGGCTTTGTGTACACTTGTAAGTTAGTAGTGATAGAGAATACTTATAAACATTTAAACATTTATTTATTTAGTGAAACATTTTTATAGTTTGCATTGCAGAAATGGATATGACCTAAATTTAGAGTGAACCAATATAAAACTAAAGTATTCACTATCCTCTTTTATTACTTTTCTATTGCTTCTCTTAATCGTCCATTAAAATGTTTTAAGACAGCTTTTTGTGAACATGTTAATAAAATAATTAGAATACCCCCTTCAAGCGTCCAAATTGAACAAGTTTTGAAAATCTTTACAAAGAAGCTTTTCAAACTGTATTCAAACCTCTTTTCTATAGCTAAATTTTCTTTTAGCACAATGACCTTAACATCGTACTTGCTCAAGTTCCCACATGTTTGGAAGTCATTTATAATACAAACGACATTATTGTAGCTTGAAAGTGTACTGAATATAACCATTAAACAATTCAACAATTTCCTTCCATAAAAGCCCTAAGTCATATATCAAGGGACTTAGATAAATATCTATATTATTTTATGGCTATCTTAGAGCTAAAATCATCAAAGATAACATGAAATAGTTCACTACAAGAAAAGTGACGTATATCGACGAATAAATACCGATGGCTCAAAATCCCTCTGTAATATTAAAATTATCGATGGAACCAGTGTCAAAAAAGACAGTCAATACAGGCGACTTCATTTACCAATGGAATATAAATAAATCTGTCGGTATATTCTGTCGATAAATTATTTTTTAACTTCCATCAAAACATTTGTCAGTAAATTTCATCGGTAAATTCATCGGTAAATTTTGTCGGTAAATAATTTCGTCGGTAATCCATCGGTAATCCGTTGGTAAATCTATCAGTAATTGATTTCGTATATATCCTGCAACTGAGTTTTATGGTTCTTAGTTGGTGAACGATTTTGAACAACGAAAGAGTGGTGGTTTTAATCGATGGTTTCTGTGTCGTTGCTCAGTAAATTGGAGGGTTTGTGAGAGATTTTCGGATTTCGAAACGCAGAAGCTTTGTTAATGGATTTAGAAACGTATTATTTAACTAAGGGTGAGATGGATAAAGCTTACCTTTTACAATCCTAAAGCAGCAACTCCAATCCAGAATTTCCTATCTTGATTCTGGATTGTTTACAGTACATAACCTTTCTTTTGTTTTGTTTTGATTTTTCTTAAGGTGCAGGGTGCAGCTGAGTAAGTAGTCACGTCATGCAGTTCCATTATTGTACACTCAATGCAATTTTGTTCCTTTGACTACCTACTTTCTTAACTACCTCTAACAAGTGTGAAGACAAAGCAAGGAAGGAGGTTGAAGAGAAACCAAAGTTGTGTTGTGTTTGTGTTATGATAATGACTGTCAATATGTCTCCCCAACCTTTAGCAGGAAACTTCTTTACTTTATCCCAGGTACGGATATTGTCTGTATGTGTGCTGTAGTAATATTTATATAATGTTGATGCATATATGTATCAGTAATATTTATGTGATGCTTATGCATATATGTATGTATGTGTGTTGTAGTAGCGATAGTAGTTTTGTTACACCTATAAAAGAGGTTTTGTTGAAAATAACCTATAAATAGACTTATAAAATAATGAGACCTATAACACCATGCCATTTTTAAGAGATGGATTCCTTCATATATGCTTATAATGTCCCCTTCCTATATAGTTGGATCTTTCTTGTAGCAGAATTATTTTGTGTTTTGCTGTACCGGTGACCATCATGCCCTCATATAAACACTTCCTAAAGATGGATAGAATTCCATTGAACCGCAGATGGATATACGATAGATGTTATAGTGGGCGAAGAGGTTTGAAGGAATAGTTTGTAATAGTTGTTAAAGAGTTCATCCAGAAAGCAAGACAATCTAAATATTATGAACTTGATAGAGGGATTAGATGTCCATGTCTTAAATGTGACGATACAAGGATTCTGAAGGATGAAATCGTCAAAGTTCACCTATACAAAAAGGGGTTCAAACTTAACTATTGGATTTGGACTGATCGTGGTGAATATATGGGGGATGTTAATTTCAACGTTGGTGATAATTGTGTTTCTGGCCTAATTTCATCTGTATATATGACTGAAATGGATCAATTTAGGACAACGGAAGAGATGGTGTATAGTGCTCTCTGGCAACATGAAGCCCTTTAAGGAGCACAGTCAAGTAACATAGAAGAGCCTCTAACTGAAGACACTCAACAATTTTATAATTTATTGGCAGAGGCAAATAAGCCATTATTTGAAGGGTCATCAGAATCCAAATTATCAGTATGTGTTAGGCTTCTTTCTTATAATTTGAATTGGAACGTTCCTGACAAATGCTTACAGAATTTCACAAAACTGTTGTTGGACATAAGTCCTACAAAAACAGAATTGCCAACTAGTTATTATGATACTAAAAGGTTGGTATCAAAGTTGGGATTGATAGTTAAACGGATTGATTGTGTTTGTGAATGGGTGTATGTTGTTTTATGATAATGATACTGGAAAGAAAGATGCGCCATTGCTTAAATGTAAGTTTTGTCACAAACCAAGATACCATCTAATTAATGCAGCGAGAAGAAAGGAAAAACCAATTCCAGTTAAGTCAATGTTCTATTTGCCTTTGATTCCAAGATTACAAAGACTCTTTGCTTCTGTGCAAACTGCGCCACACATGACATGACACCATGAAAAGAGAAGGGAAGGTTGGTTATGTCATCCATCTGATGGTAAAGCCTGGAAGCACTTTGATAGTAAACATCCTACTTATGTTGCTGATCCACGTAATGTTCGACTTGGCCTATGCTCAGATGGATTTAACCCTTACATTCAGGCATCGTCATCACCGTATTCTTATTGGCCTGTCATTGTTACTTCATGCAATCTCCCGCCTGAATTGTGTATGGTCCATCAAATCCAAAGGCCTGTATTGATGTTTTCTTAGAGCCTTTAATTGATGATTTGAAGAAATTGTGGTCTAGTGTTTTGACATATGATATTTCAAAGAGACAAAACTTTATTATGAGAGCCAATCTGATGTGGACCATTAATGACTTTCCTGCTTATGGGATGTTGTCTAGTTGGGGAACTCATGGTAGATTAGCTTGTCCCCATTGCATGGAACATCATAAGTCATTCACATTAAATTATGGTTGTAAAACTTGGTTTGACTCACATCGAAGGTTCTTACCAATAGATCATCCATTTCGGAGAAATATTAAAGCCTTTCGAAAAGGTGAAGTGGAAACTGATGGGCCACCTCCTAGGCTGACACTTATGCAAGTTTGGAGAAGAGTGAGGGATTTGCCAAAAATAACTGAAAGTGGTGCAACAAGGATAAATGGATAGGGAGAGTGGCATAATTGGACGAAAAGAAGTATCTTTTGGGATCTTCCTTATTGGAAACATAATTTGTTAAGACATAATCTTGATTTGATGCACATAGAAAAAAAATTCTTTGACAATATATTCAATATTGTCATTAATGTTGTTGGCAAGACAAAAGACAATGATAAAGCAAGAAAAGATTTAGCTTTGTATTGTAGGTGAAGAGACTTAGAGTTGAAGGTCCAAGGTAACGGGAAGATGGTAAAGCCCAAAGCAAATTTCACTTTAAGTACAATTGAAGTTAAACAAGTTTGTTGTTGGATTAAAGAATTAAGGATGCCTAATGGTTATTCTTCAAACTTGGCTAGATGTGGTGATGTTGAAAAGGGATGGATTCATGGTATAAAGAGTCATGATTGTCATGTATTCATGGAGACATTACTTACTATTGCATTTAGCTCCTTGTCAATCCATGTTTTAAATCCTTTGATTGAAATTAGTCATTTTTTCAAAGATCTGTGCTCTACATCATTAAATCGAGCATCACTATTAAGGATGGAGGAAAATATTCCAATTATTATTTGCAAGTTGGAAAGAATATTTCCCCCTGCTTTCTTTGATTCAATGGAACATCTTCCTGTTCATCTTCCATATGAAGCACTGCTTGGTGGACCGGTGCAATATAGGTGTATGTATCCATTTGAAAGGTGGTAATTGATCGCATACCTTTTATCACAATTGTCATTTCATTATACTTATGAATCGTAGTGCACAAACTATTTCTTTTGTTTAGATTCATGGGTGATTCTGAAAGATCACTAAAGAATAAATCTAAAGTCGAAGGATCAATTTGTGCATCTTACTTGCATCGTGAGACAAGATATTTTTGTTCTCACTTTTTCAATAGTTTCATGCTCTCACCATAGTCTTATAGGAATGAAACTCAATTTGATCGCCAAAATAATGAGTTAGGGTTATCAATATTCAAACAAATTGGTCGTCATGGAGGGAAGAAGTTTTGTCATTGGTTAACTGATGCTGAGTTTACCTCAGCTCATGTGCATGTCTTAATCAATTGCATTGAAGTTAAACCATATCTTGAGTAAGTAACTTATCTTCTGCATTCCTAGATTTGACATTTGGTCTAGATTTTAATTTATGATGGGTTACACTTTTGGCACTTCATTCTTGGTGTCAGACCAAATACCTGAAACAAGTGCTTCTACTCGAATACATTCACATTTCCCTAGGTGGTTCAAGGAACAAGTATGTATTTGACCATTTATTCCACAATGTCTTATAGGTTAAATAACATAATTGTTGATGGCACTTATATTTGTAGGTTTATAACGAGACATTGACTGTGAGGAATCAAGAATTAAGGGATTTGTCAAATTGGCCCTTCAAATGTGTCAAAGAGTGGCACACATATTTTGTCAATGGGTACAAGTTCCATACCGATTCATGGAGTAAAGGAAGGAATACAATAAATAGTGGTGTTTATGTTAAGGGCCTTACCAAAGGAGGTGAAGATGATTGTTATTGGATCATTCAGAAAATATATGAGCTACAGTACAATACTTCAAGTTATCCCAAGCAAGTGGTGTTTTTTTATTGTGAATGGTTTGATCTATCTAGAAGAGGGACAAGAGTGGATCCAAAAACCAAAATTGTGGATATTCAAATGAATTTAAGATACCAGCCCTTTGATCCATTTATCATAGCACAAAATGTCAAACAAGTGTATTATATCTCATATCCACCATTTCGAATGGACAAACATAATTGGTGTGTTGCAATTTAAGCAAAGCCAAGACGTCGAATTGAATCCATTGATACAGAAATTTACATCCCTTACCAAGTAGATGAAATGTCACATACAAATGAGGTTATTGACATTGAAAATATTATACACTTGCAAAACTTTGAGCATGATGCTGAAGAGTTGGAAGAAGTTAAAGACGATGACGATGAAACTAATGACGAACAAGATGAAAATGAAGAAGGTGAACATGAAGAAGATGAAGAAGAAGATGATGATGATGAAGAAGAGGAAGAAGAAAAAAGTGATGATGATTACGATATTGATGAGGATGATGATTAGTTGTGTGGAGCAGGACATTTGTAATTCCTCTTCTGAACATAACTATGTTATGTTCCTAGTTGTTCATGCAGTATACTTTTTAGTTAATTCATTTGGTCCAATAATGTATACTGAACTTAATAGGTGTAGCGATTGAGTCTTTTTACCAGTTACTTGAACAATCCAACTAACTTAAAGATCTTTGCCATGCTTACGAATCACCATTAGTAAATGTTTCAATAATATATTTTCCGATTCATTTAAGTGTCAGAGTTATAGTGGTTGAGACGGGAACCAAATTGATTAACTATTTTCTAACACAGTTCCTACATTCCATGATTTATGTTAGCCTGCTAATGGTTCATGGCCATTGTAGTACTACCATTAAAATTCTGCATTCGAAGCTGTAACTGTATTTCCACTTCCTGGTACAATATTTTTGGATTTTGTAAGGAATACTACTGAGTTTTTAGACAATGAATTATACTACTAATATAATTCTTATCTCTTGGATTTGGCAGTGAGAATTGGAGTCTTGTATATGATTTCTGGTTTTGGTGGAAGTTTGTTGTCTATTTTGCATTTGATCTTGATGAGTGTCCATCAAGTTTTGATGGATCAATTGCCATGGTCCCAATGCTTTCAGGTTCTATATTTTGCTATCAGACACAGTGCCTAAATCTTGATCCTACAGTAATAGGATTGTCTCGGGTGATTGGCCAGTTTGTGTTTCTTTCAGGAACTATGCTTTATAACCATTTCTGGAAAAAAATTTCAATGAGAAAGCTGATAGGCACGGTGTAGATTTTGTCATCTCTACTTCTTGATCTCATTTTAGTTAAACAGATAAATCTCAAATGGGGGATTTCGAATGAGGTGTTTGCTCTATGCTTTTTTGGTTTAGTAGAAATTGTGGTTCACAGCATTCCTTGCATCAGCTGTATGTCTATCATCAATAGCCAGTGCTTTTCTTGGTGTTGGATTGGCCTCTTGCCTTGGTGTTACATCCGGTGATTACTCAGGCTTAACAATGGGAATTCTTGCACAGTTCCTTGCAACTCTAGTGCCATTAAGATGGATTCATTCTTTACCATAGGGAGAAGCAAAGGAAAAAAAGGTATGAGCGCATAAGTGGCTTTTGATCACAGAGTGGTATATTTTCTTAGCAAGTTATTTCTTGATGCTCCCATCTCACTGATATGTCAACAACAATCAAACTATGTTAACTGATGGGAAATATTTATCTGGTTTTATGTTCATGACCATTTGTAAATGCATCAAGTTTTATTACTGAGTGTACATATGACATGGTTCTCGACTATTCTAGCTAATCATTGTTAATGGATAATTTGTATTATTAATATCATGGTCAAAATAACTCATTCATGTATAATCTGTATAATATTTTAATTTTTTATTTTAAACAATAAATGTAAACATACAAAATTTTATAGGAGTAACTTATTTAATAGTTTTATTCTAAAAGTAGAATATAATATTTTTTTGGGATATTTTAAAAATTTTCCATATTTTCTTTGCTACTTTTACCTGTTATTTTTTTTTTGTCTATATTCATTATAAATTTATTGTTTTTTCAGAACATGTAACATAAATACATTAGAATAAATTTCTTAAGAAAAACATTTGTGACTTATTTTTCCTCAACAAAAATTTTAGGAGTCTTTTTTTTTTTTTCACTTATCCAAATATTAGGATTTTTGGTAGCATTTGATATCTTTCGATAAATTAAATTCTATTTTGAGTTTCACTTAAAATATAATCAATAATTAAAAATAATATTATATCATTACAGATTAAGTATAAATTTGCAATAAAGTATATATTAAAATATTATTAAATATACATAAAATTATAATATATATTTAAAAGCTTCTAATTTACTATAATCTTTTAATTATATGCATTTATTTTGTACAACGTAAAAATTAAATTAGTTATTTTATAAAAGTAAAAATTCATGACATAATTGTATGGATTATAAATTTTGTGTAGTGCTTGATTCCAAGTTTAGTTTGAATTGAAGAAAAGATTAAATAAACTTCTCAATGTATTTTTTTAAGTAATTAATTTTAAATTGTATTTGATGTAATAATTATAAATAAATGGATTATTATTAAAATTAAAATTGAGATAAATGGAATGACGACGTTTATTCTCATAAGAAATATTTTTGTTGTTGCGAAAGGGAAATATTTTCGCTTACGTCGTTGTTGCGAAAGGGAAAGTGCCATTTACGCCGCGTGATTTCAGGTTCTCCAGTCTATCAATTTCGCTTTTCAGAGAATGTTTCTTCAACTGATTAAGCTATTAGATTCAATGTAGAATATGTTCATTTTCATTCCGTTGTGTTTTTCGATTGTGATTAATTTCAATTAAAGATTCTTAATTGAAATTGAGAGTGTTAGGGCATTCTTCAACTGAAGCTTGGTCTGAGGTTTTCATTTCAACTCCTGCACCTCCTCTAATCGTTTCTCTTCCCACTGGAGAACTTCTTCTCGAAAAGGTATTGTTTTTTTGTGTATGTTTGATTTTATGTTGGATTATCCAAAATTACATTTGTTAGCACCAGTGGGCTACTGTGATGATTTGATGAAGCCAACCAAGTGAAGAAGTTCAAGACCCAATGATCATATGTGGAATGCATGTAGATTTCATGGAGATTGAAGAACTTGGTCTAGAACTTAGGAGCGTGTGTTGTGGGGTAAGTTTGAGGTCTAATCAGTGATGCATGCAATCTTAATCAAAGATAAGCTCCACAAGTATTTTCTGAATTAACAAAAGTTTTGAGAAATCATTAAAATCAAAACTTGCGTTTTGAACAACTGTTTTAACTAACTGGAGAAAAACAGTAGACTATTTGAAAAATCAATCGACTGAATTTTAAATGACAGTTGTCTATAAATACTTGGTGCAATTTTTGAAAACATATAGAATACACGAGATTGAAATCATTCAAAACATTTTCTCTGAGCAAGAACATTTGAGTTTTCAAAAAGAGCAAAAGCGCCTTCAAGTCTAGTGATCAAAATCAATCAACGTTTTCATCAAGAACTGTTTTCTTGAACTGCTACTGGAGCTTTAATTTGACTGAGATAGTTTCTTCACTGATTTGATCATCAGACTAAGCCTTCTATACCCCTTCTTTATTACTTTTGTAATCTTTTGTATAGAAGTGCTTGTATTGGTTGAATTGTGATAATTTCTTTCACTGTATTTGAGGTTATTCTGCTGTGAGTTACCTGGGTTGGTAATTTTGTTCTGTACAGTGGGTTCTGTACAGGCTGTGACTTGCTATAGGTTTCAACAAGGGTGTTCTTGAAACACACAATGGGTTTCTGTGTGGTTTCTTGTTCTGCTGTGGGTTCAGCAGTGGTCTACTGCGGGGTGCAGTGAGACTTTTATGGGTTATATAGTGGATTCTGTATCACTGTGACTTGTTGTGGGTTTCAGCAAGGGAGCTCTTGAAACACACAGTGCACTCTGTGTGGCTTCTTGGTCTCCTGTAGGTTCAGCAGTGGTTGCTGCGGTGTGCAGTGTGTTCTTATTGTAGGCAAGTGTTGTAAACTTGATCAAGTTGATCATTTTTAGTGAAATCCTTACTGCATGTGAGGGACTAGACGTAGCCCATTTCTTGGGTGAACCGGTATAAAAATTTGTTGTGTCTTGAATCTCTCTTGCTCTCTCTTTTTACTTATTAAATCTTGATGTGTTTCTTGAATTTTCAGAATCAATTGAATTTTGCTAATTAAATAACTTCATCAACTTTCTGAAAGCATTTTTAGTAACAACTGAAAATATATATTATGTTTTAACACAGTCTACTCTGAACTGGTTTGAATCTGTTAATAACCAGTATATCAGTTTTCTGTAAATCTGCAGTTTCGCAATTTACTGGGTTTACTGTTTATCGTTTATTTTCCAGAAAACTCAATCTTTCACTGTTGTTGATTAAAGACTGTTTTCATACACTTAACATAGTTTGTATTGTTTAACAAAAGGGTTTTTAATCAGTGAATCTTTATAAACTCGAAGTTGATCTAATTCTTTGATTTCTTGATTCAACTTTTCAAGAACTGCTTTTACAATATACTGTATATTCAAGAACTGTTTTCTACTTACAGTTTATTGTATCTGGTTGATTTGTATTGTGCTGAAACTGTTTGTTCAACCTTTGTTGTTTGCTTAACATATCTTCTTGAGTAGTTTCCATGAAAATTATTCATTCTCCAAACAATTTGTGAAGAATTTCAAGTGTTCAATTCACTCCCTCTTGAACTTGGCCTAAACATATTTTACAACATTGAACTATGTTTATTAAATTTTCTTATGTTCGGATGCACTGTAATTTATGCGCTTAGATGTAAGTTTATGTTATCAAATTATCAATTAGAATCACACTTCAACTTTTGGATACACTCTTCTTTAACATCTCTAAATAAAATGAACATTTTGGATACATTCTGCATTTCATGTGACGATTCAGTGATGCATACAATTGGTGTCCTATATGTTTATAGGAAATATAGTTCAGGATTTAATTTCTCACTGTTCTTAATCTATGATTACTGATATTATTTTCAAATCTGTTTCTATTTTTTAAGCGTTTGACAAACTTTAAGTGGACTATTTGAAGTGTTTTTATGGTAATTTTTAGTTAAAATTGAGTGTTTTGTTTAATAATGCTATGATATACTTTTACCACAGTATGCTAGATATTGTTATTATTATCTCATTCAACATGTTATGCTTTGGAATTCAGACTCTATTTCATCAAAGTTGAAGTTTTCCTGAGCGTCTCGCATCTGCATTTTGGAGAATTAAAAGGTGATTTCTAAACAATAGTAAACACTTGATTGTACTTGAATCAATGTAAGTATCAGTACTGAGTGAACTGTATTATACTCATCAATATGTTTGTATGGGGAAGAGAGAATTATCTGTGTGAAAGGATATATGAATGAACTTGAGATTCATCATTTATGGCTTCATCATATTTGTTGGTATTCGATTGTAGTGGTAGTAAATACATTTGAATGACTGCAGTATATTAATTACATGATGTTTAGACCAAAGTGCGGACAACTGAAATGGCAACAAATTAAATGCATTTCAATGAACAGTAAAATGCATTAAATTTCTCTGGTTGTATAGTTAAAAGTAATGTTGACTAGTAATTATGACCAACATCTGATAAAGTGGGGGAAATAGTTAAGTTTGATTTTAAATTTTGTAGTAGTTAGTATTTACTACTGCGTAAATAGTTGGAAATGTTATTATTCAGGGCAATTCTCATATCAAAACCATAAATGTGCTTGGTTGAGACCATTTTCATATGTAATGCTCCAAGAACATGCAATAATCATTTTTCATTGTGTTTGGTAGTAAGAATAAAATGAAAAAGGGTATTTATGTAACTTTCTTATATTTTATGATGTTTGATTAAACTTTTTCGAGAGAAAAAGGGATTGTGGCAAACCAATCACAAACACTAAAAACCTTCATACCAAAATCCCACCTAATCAGGCTTTAACCAAGTCGCCACACACTGCGGCCCCAAGCCATCAACCACCGGTGATTCACCATAACCAAATGAGGCCTTTAAGTTAAAAATTTAATTAATTGATTAGTTAATTATATTGGATAACAATATTTACATGATGATGTAATAGTTACTTAAATCTGCAACAATACAACAACATTGAATAATTATAATTAGTATCATTTGTTTACTGATGTCATGCAATTACCTTTTGATAGGAAATAAGTTTTGTAGGATTTTTATACTTGTGAATATACATATTTATATAGAGCCACAATGTTGGTTTATCACATATAGAAAAAAATACACGAGTCTAGATTGATAGTCAAGTAAGATTTATCTTAGGAAGTAGCCTTTTTATTCTTTTTTTTTTTTGGATTTTGAATTTGGATCCTTCGCTTAGCCCAAATGAAAAAAAGAAGCACTGAAGAGCACGTTATAAAAGAATAAATACTACAAGAAAAAAGCTATTTAAAGACCAATATTTAGCTACCAAATGAAATGGTTTCTAATTATGACCAAAATAGTCACTAAATTAAATTTTGGTTGCTAAATAACTACAAAATAGAAGTAATGATTGAATTTAGTGACCAATTAAGTCAAATAATTGGTATATAACATTAGATACCAAATTTTTAGTGACCTATGTCATTATATTCTAAAGTGGTATCTAATTAAGTTAGAAACTAATTTAGAATCTAATGGTATAGGTCACTAAAACCTTGGTAGCTAATGTTAGATACCAATTATTTGACTTAATTGGTCACTAAATTCAATCATTACTTATATTCTATAGTTATTTAGCACCAAAATCTAATTTGGTAACTATTTTGGTCACAATTAGTAACCATTTCATTTGATAGCTAAAAATTTGACTCTAAACAACCTTTTTTCTTGTAGTGAAAGGCACATAAATGCCTAATATATGCTTACTTTGTCAAACATTTTATACTTATTTGCATGTAACATCTTTTAGGCCTTTAAAGTGAAAATTTAAGGGAAAGCAAAGCTCTGCATACCGAATTCCTACAAATTTTGTGTTTCTTTAATTTTGATGTAGACATGGTTCTCTCATGCATTATAAATTGATTTGTTATCTTAATTATGTTGGAATAATTTATTTATAAAATATAGCACTTAGTTGCCCAAATAATTAGCCCTCTGTAATACAACTAGAAGATTCATCAATTAAGACTTGTGCACATATGCACATATGCAAATTATCTTTGGTAGAAAGACACAGATTAGGCATTTTGGTATAAGTCAAATTTCAATTTCATATTTAACTTTTAGAATACGTTTTCTAGAATATAAAATAGAAACTAAATTTCAGAAGCTGTCCATATTCCCTTTTCAGGAATTCAGAAAAAACACAAATCCCTTTCATTTATTTTTTTCCCCAAATCAAAGCATATTAAGAATTATGCAATGTTTACACCTGCTGAACTTAGTCTCCAATGGTACATTCAATACTTCTCTACCTTTTTGTTGTTCTAGCATAATATATAATATTTGTCATCCAATCTTGATCTTTAACATTTGGACTAAATGTTCATTATTCTTTCAATAGCTCGCCTGTATATTTACTAAATCCATATTCTTGAGTTGAACTCATTTTGTGAGCTGAACAAATGTTTACTTTCATCTCATTCTATTAAAGTAATGATTTAGACATTTGTTTAATTAAAGTTAAGGGGGTTGGGACTTGTCTAACTGAGTTTTTATTTGAAAGCACATGCTAGATTAGAGGTTGGATCATGTCCAAATGAATCAGGAGAGGTTAATGCTATTGATCAAGCAGACGATGACATCCTTAGGACTCAATGTTAGGTTTATGCGGTAGGAGGAAAAGGTAAGGAAGATTGTACGGTACAGGACAGATTGGTGCAACTTACTCAAGTGGAAGTGAAAGTCTAAAGCACCAGCCATCAACCTCCACCAACAATCCTGAGGACATGAACCTCATTAAGAAACAACTCTCACAAACTCTTCAAGCAAATGACAAATTGAATATGAAGATTAAAGCCTTAGAAACAATTGTTAAAAGGTTCCTTCCTACTAAAGCCCATGCATTAATAGTTGAAGACCAAGAACATCCACCATCACCATAACAAGACAAGCATCCAGAAGAAAATGATGAGCAGCAAAATCTTGACCACGAGCAAAATCCTGATCACGACCATTCTTCCGATTATGGAGGAGGCTATTAGATTTTATTATATGACAATGTAATATCTTTAGTTTACCATATACATTTCTTTAGTTTACCTGCACTTGGATAATAGACTTGGTATTGGACAATAATATCTTTACGATTTGTTTTAAATTGTGTTGTTTGAATTCTGTTATTATATACTATAATTATGAAAGTAGGTGATTAAGAAACGCATTAGGAGCTAATAAAAAAAACATTACAATACAAAATACCGATGGAAATTTCCTTCGGTAAGCATCATATGAATTTTTCTGACAGATTTTTTGACGGATTCTTGCCGTAGGTAATTTCTGACGGATTTTTCAGAAAATTTCTGTCAGTATATATCATACGAATTTTTCCAACGGATTTTGTCGACAGATTTTGGCCGTCAGTAATTACTAATAGTAAGGCATAATTTGTCGGTCAATTTTTTGACAACTCAAAAACCGACGGTTTCTTATCCGTCAGAGATCCGTCGGTAATGTGTTGTTACCAATGGATTTATGACCTTATCGACGGTTTTGGGCGTCGATTATTCCCTGTTTTCTTGTAGTGGTTGTACTTCGTGTACTATTAATGTGGAAGATGGTAAATGACCAACAAACCTAATAGCGAACTATGATTATGTTACCAAAAGGATTGATTCCATATGCAACATTGTCTAAGCTTAAGGTTTCTTGCCTCCCTCTCAATTTTAAAAAAAAAGTCAATTTGTTTCCATTAAGGAACATCAATTAGATAATGAAATTGTCCATCAGTTTTTCTTCCATATACATGTCACATAAGGTTTTGTTTTTGCATTATATTCATTAGCAAATAGTCGCTTAAACCTTGAATTATTGGAAGATACCATAAAACCTTTGTAAGAGGGCCCTTTGTTTCATTTTTATGAACATCATCCTCAAATTTCACTCTGTAATGTGATACCCTACAACATGGACACTTGTGCAAAGGTTCAAACTTTTTTCGTATAGTATGTAATTATTACGACAAATATGTGGTTTTATTTTATTCTAAACTTATCGAACGAGGTATCGCTTTTATCTGATACATATGGTATAACAAGGTATTATCATTTTACAACATATTCAAAAATTGTAATAATTCAATAAACCTTTAGCACTCCATATATATTTTTCCTTCAAATTCACTAGTCTTAAGTGTGAAACTTGTGAACCTGTGATACAAAGGTGTCTTTGAATCATTCTTCAATATATTATATATAAGAGAATGTATTTGGTGAAAACTTTGTTCTATATTAGCATCCTTCTCCTTAGTGTGAAAGACTTCTAAAATATCAATCACTTGACCAGGTCATCTACATGTGATATAATTCTTCAACAAACTATCACTGATAAGATGTTCACATATTATGTCTATTGTTTATACTCACTCACTTATATAGTACTTAATATAGGGACACAAAATCTTCCATTGATATTATATTGATTCATTTTGTCCAATTCCAGTGTACTTTGTTACAAAAAAATTTCAACTGGTATATTATGCCAACTTTGTCTACCTACTTTATATTACAAACTTATCCAACTTTGATCCATTTTGCAAATGCTAAGGTAAATCAATTTATATTATGAATGTACATCTTACTTTGGTTTAAAATGTTCGCCTTATCTTGTTTAAACATTCTTTTGTACCTAATTACCATGCATTAAAAAATCTCATTCCTTATTTTCACATAATATAGGTAGCTTTTTACATTGATCTCTTAGTATACAATATGAAAATAGTCAGATTAAATCCAACATAATATGGTATACCCTCAAATAATAAAACAAAATGTACATGTACCAAAATTTTATAAAAAATGAAGATGAAATTTGATGTATACATATTAATCAAGTAAAAAAGAATGAGCATTTCCAAACTATCCAATTTGACAATTCACCATTTAATAAAATTATAAATACTAAATTCTTAACATTTGAATTATTAATTGAGCTTCATTCATTATTTCATTGCAAATAAACTAAAATAACAAATATAATAAAATAAATAAGTTAAAAAATGAACCAAAAAGCTCCAATTTCAAATCAAAATTTAGCACAGTCTCTTATATGCAAATCAAGTATAATAATAGAGTCACACCTACCGAAAAAATTTCATATTCATAGTGTATAATATATCTTAGACCCAAATTGGATCTCACTATCAATAACCAAGTGACTTAATATCTAAATTTTGTTGTAGTATCTTAGTATGCAACCAAAATTTAACTAAAGTTGAAACAAACAACTTCTCTTATTATGTTTTTTCATCTTACTATACCTAACATTTTGAATGCTAAGATTGTTTTTTCAAGCCAAATGCCTAATTATTGTGTCAATAATGCATACAAAATGAGATTTCCTATATATTAATAATTTAAAGAATATAAATTTTTTAACAAAAACTCGACAGAGTCACTTTTGCTTATGTGCAAACCAAATACAACAAAAAAGTAAAACATGCAAAAAAAAATTACACATTCACAGGATATATCATATCTCAATGTCAAATTGGATTTCAATATAATACTCAATTAATTAATTTAAACAAACATCAATGATAAAGAGGTATTGAAGTTGTTCTAATAAGGAATGACAACAAGGTATGTAGTATTTCTTTCTTACAATGCTTCAGTGGTTGTTATCCTAATGTTGGGATAAAAAATTTCGTGAGTGAATTTTATTATTAAAGGTGAAAAACTATCTCAACTACCACTCTTACCTAACATAATTTTGTGGTTCCTAAGTGAATACACAAGCCACTCTATAAATTTCTCATAAGATTAACTTTCTAATATTTGATATTCGTTGTTAAATAATAAAATCTAAGACATGTTCTATTTAACTAGGTAGTTGAAACATCAAAGTAGTATCATTTAGTTCATAATGAATTTCATCACCTAGATGGAGAATGTGAATCACAATTTTCTTTTACAAATAAAGCCAACATATATATTTAAACATTTGTACAACAAAAGGGAAATTTAGTCAAAACAGTTATCCAAATATCTCTCATAACTTTCAAACATATACCATGATTTCACTATAACCTCCAAAAACAATCACAAATACCAAATCTACATATTTCATCACTCATTATAACCTAGAACACAGTCAAGTCATACCATACCAACATATTCTAAAGCACAACCAAGTCATACCACATCAAAAAACTTCACTAATACCATGTTTTAAAGCATGATGAAGCCACATTATATCCATCAAACATTTACACTTTTCTACAAATCCTAATGTTGACAAGATAATGAAAATGAGCGAGAGACTGAGAAGAAGAGGATGTTGCAAGCAAGGGTACATGAAAGAGTTTATATTAGTTCACAATAAGAACAGTGCAAATCTGTTGAAGGAAAAGAGTGAGAGTGCTAAATGTTTTTTGGCATTTTTAATTCACATTTTTAAATGGATTGTAAAATAATAATAGATGTAGAATGTTCTCAACATCCAATTTCGTCTGAGCAAATAAAATTATTTCAAAATATAAAATATATATGAATTTAAAATAAAAAATGTAGTTTTTATCATACTTTGTCATTTAAATAAATAAATAGAAAGAGAGTTTTAGTTTTAATCTATCAATAAAGTTTTAAAATAAAATTTGTAAAAATGAGAAAGAGTTTGCTCAAGCCCAATCCATTTAAAGTGTGTCTAAAAAAATAATAATAAAAATAAAATTGTCATTAAAGTGTTGTAATGTCACATTGTTTCTCTCTTTTTGCCTACCTTTTGTGATGTCCATTAATGACATGAAAATTAATTAAAAATAAATTAAAAAAATTATAGAAAGGTTAGAAATTTGAATAGTTGATCTGACTATTATTCTGATTAATTGTAAATGATTCTGCTTCATAGAGATTAAATGTTGATGAGTTTCAATTAAATGTTGATTGTGTAATATTTTGTGCATTTTCTTTTCGAACTGTTATGCTCATTTTATTTACTGATTCCTTTTATTTTTTTAGGTTGCTCTTAATAAAATAATAAAAAAAGTAAAGAAAATGTGTGTTGGGTTTTGCTTTAAAATAGCTGCAGAAAATAATAAAAAAAAAAGAAAGAATAAAAATTTGAAGAAAGTCCAGCCCATTAAGAAATAAATTGTCTTTGAATAAAGCTCAAATTAATAAAGGGTTCACTTTGAAAAAAATAAAATAAATTAGTTTGCTTAGGTCCGATCCATTAAAAGTGTGTTAAAAAAGGAAAATAAAATTGATATTTTGCATCTCTTCTTATTAAAGTGTTGTCACGTCACACTTTTTTTTCTACTGAATAATCTGACTGCCTTTTCAGGCACCCATTCTTAGTGCACGAAAGTTAATTTTAAATTAAAAAATTAATAATTAATTGAAATTTGAACAGATTGGGTAGGGGAATCTGATATTAATTGGACATTATTATGCTTAATTGCAAATAATGGTAATAATGGGTGGTTATTCTACTTAATTGAAAATAATTCTGATTGATTATGATTTATTGTTCAGCATCAAACTGAAATTGGGGGTAGATTCATTGAATTGATCTAGCAGAGTAATTGAGGGGTTTGAATAAATTTTATAAAAGAAAGAAAGACTAAAAGAAAAGACACGTCTTTTGAGAGAGCACTAGAATTACACATAGACAAAATTACTGAAGATCTGGAGGCTTGGAATTAAAAGAAGGAGGTAAATTTTGTTAAATTTGATCTTCAACTGGTATGTCTTGATCGCTCAGCCTCATGTGATTGTTTCATTTGTTCTTATTCTGTTTGTCCTTATTTTGTTTGTTTTGACTTGTTGAAATTTCAATATCATGAATATTAGTATTTTTTTATTGTAAATAAATTTGCGTTATAAATTTGTTTTTGTTATTCTAGAGATGCTGCTCTAAGAACATCTCATATTTTTTTTTTTGCTATATCGAAGATGTTGCTCTAAGCACGTCCCGTTGTTTAACTTTTCTTAGAGGATGTTGTTTCACACGGTCTCAGAGGACCAAAGAAAAAGAAACCTAAATTTCAGTAGATCATGGAAGCAAGAACATTAGAGTACTCAAACAAGACCCTAAACCATTTTTATTTTTATATTTATTATTATTATTATTAGTTTTTTTTCTTACCAAATCAATAAATAATGTTTTATTTCAAGTAAATTTGTGAAGATAAAAATATATAAAACATTTCTAAATTTTTAATAAAAAATAATAAATGTTTTCCAAAAATAAATAAATTATATCATTTCCGAAAAAGTCTATAAAATATTTCCCAAAAGTTAATAAAATATCAAAATTTTGAAATTCAAAATATATAAAAAAGCTTCCAAAATAAAAAGAATAAATAAATCAGCTTTTAAAAATAAAAAACATAAACTTTCAAAAATATTATTTGTTATTAAAAAACATATTATTATTGTTATTATTTGGGAAAAATTATATTTTGTAAAACTACAAGTATTTCTACTCATTTGTTTAAAGATACCGTCTGAGGACGGGCGTTGTGGGGTGCCAATACCTTCCCCATACGTAATCGACTCTCGAATCTTGAATTTGGTTCGTAGACATTTTACTTTTGGTTTTTCTATGGTTTTCCATAATAATCTAGGATGGCAACTCTAATCTCAATCTAAATATTTTTTACAATTAAAATTTTTTTATTGTCTCGTCGTGATCCTAGTTGCGACAAATATAGTCTTTAATGTCAACTTTTGTTAGAACTCTATTCTTGAATTCAACTCATCATAATTTTTTGTATTGTTAACATCAAGTTATAGAAACCTAGTGAGGTGGGTTGGGAAGGAACGTCACAACCTGTTTATTCTATAACTTTCCAAACAATTTTGAAGCATGACATGTGGAAGATATAATACAAATGGGGAAGAGTGAATGAGATCTTCATCTCTAGGAAAGTGGATACATAGGAAGTAGGTATGGGTCCTTAAAATTTTATGATGTAAAGAATGTTGGACACTCAGCCAAAGAATTGGAAATAATCCGGATTGGAGCTACTAGTGCGAGGACTCCAGTGAAAAATGATATAAGAAAACATTGATTAAACCTTATTAGAGGAAGAAAATATTTTAGCTAACATATGCATAAGCTGCTTCAGCTAAGCTACTAAAGGAAAATATTGAAAAAGGCGTGAAATGGTATGGAATTTTAGTTAAAAGGAACCAACCTAGAGTGGCTAAATGAGAGATATATAGGAACGGTGGCATAGTAAGCAAACTTGGAAGCAATAGGGGATGAGATAATCAATGGTGGTACGGGAAAACCAAGGGTGTGGTATGTGAGGGACAATATAGTTCTGATTACAAGCTAAGAAGGGGAAGATGTGGGTAAAATTATTCAGGATAATAAAGAATGTCTTGAAAACATTTTTGAGTCTATTGTCCCTTGACCAACTACAAAATATGTGGGGAATAAATTGGTATGGGTAAATTGTTAGGGGTTGCCATTGCAGTTATGGAATGAGCAATGTTTTTCGAAATAGTGGCACCTATAGGTACATTGCTGTTAGTAGATGAAGCTACTACACTTTGGGAAAGACTAGAATACGTGAGAATAAAAATTAAAGTGCCCATAGAAAGCCTTATATGGATGAAAATGGAGTAATGGTGTTGTGTATCAAGTGATTCTAGAGGAAGACAAAGATAATGCAAACAACGGGTCATGTACTTGTGGGATTCATGATCTCCTTATCTCAATTATCTCAAAGAGTAGTTCATATGTGGAATCTTTTAAGAAGAGGAGATCAAAATTTGGGTGCTCGAAGATGGAAAGATTAGAGTACCTATTACATGGTCAAGGGCAGGGTAACAAGACGGTAAAATCATTGGAAAACTATGAAGAGGGTGGCCTGTGCTAGAGTCAATCAAAGCAAACTAAGGAAGCAACAAGTAGAATCAAACGTTACTATGTGATACCAGAAACAAAAGGTATAACAACGCAACTACTATATAAATATTTGTTATTTAATCATAATATGATCTCATAGATATAAATGTATGTCAGCAATTTATATCCTTATAATTCATAACATATTATAAATATGAGTTTTACACAATAATAAGAGTTCTACATCAAAATAGGGGATAGTCTATATTTTTTTTTTATATTCTAAAGATATTAGATCTAGGTACTCTAAGAGTCAACATTCCAAAAAAATCTCACGAAATTTTTTCTGAACATCTCTTAAGGAGCGGGTTTTGCTTCTACTCATAGGACAAGTACACATGAAAGAGAAACATAAAAGACGTGATGTAAGCCTTAAATATTAATCTTAATAAACTTAACAAATAATATAAACAAAGGGACTTACTTGACCTGCAAATAGGGGCCTATGACTTGACCTACAAGCACAAGAATTAATCTCACTTTATCATACATATGGATCCACATTCCATTTTTGATGATCCACTCTAACCATCAAAAGTTACTTGAAAAGTGATTAGGTAGTTGAGTATTTCTTATAAAAAATATTGGTATAATCATAATTATTTATCTCGACCATTCTGTCAATCTCCCAATAAAAGAGATATATACCGAGTACCTAACATTGGCGATACTAAGTAGGTTTTGGACAAATAAATAAAAGAAACAAAATCAGTGTGTAACTTTAAATAAATAAAATATAATAATAGAACAAGTGCGTAACTGGAGATAAAATAAAACAAGACCAATGTGTAATTAAAGATAAATAAAATAAAATAAATAGGACCAATACATAAGTGGAGATAAAATAAACAAGATCAATGCACAACTAGAGATAAATAAAATAAAATAAATAGGACCAGTGCCTAACTGGAGATAAAATAAATAAATAAAAATAAATAGGACTAATGTATAACTGAAGATAAATTAAATGAAATAAATAAATATGAACAATGTGCAACTAGAGATAAATTAAATGAAATATATAGAACTACTGAGTAACTGGAGATAGATTAAATGAAATAAATAGGATCAATATATAACTGAAGATAAATTAAATGAAAAAAATAGGATCAACATGTAACTCTGGACAAAGTAAATAATAAATAGGACCGGTACATAAAAATAGATAAAATAAATAAAATATATAGAAAAATAAAGATACTATGATAATATATAGTTCAAAATAAATAAAAATGATTAAAAAATACCCCATATCAGTACCAAGTCACCATCATATCAAGTAGTTATGACACATCTTTGCTCTTTCTCTCTCTCCCATTTTCTCTCTCTTTGTTTGTACACCACACAAGGAAAAATTTATTTTAATTTTTTTCTTTTGATATTTTGGATAATCTTTTTTATTTTATTTTAATATTTTCTTAATTTGTGTTTTTAATTTTTTTAAACAAATCTAATAATTTTTTATTTGATTTTTTTATTATTTGTTATTTTCTTTTTATTTAATCATAATATTCCTTAAAAACTACTTATTTGTTCTCGAATGTTCATACTATATATATACAATACAAATTTTTTTAATACATATATATAATGCAAAATATTTTTAAAATGAGAATTTAATCATAGGAATTAAAAAGTAAGACTTTCTAACTCTTATTTTAAAATAAGGATAAAATAATTAATATTGTTATTTAAAAGTAGGGATGTTATATTATTCTCCTTCTTTTATGAATTTTATTCTCGAAATTCACTTGATTGTAAAGAGATGGAGATACATTTCTTACATATTATTTTTCAATTTTCAAGTTGCATCGTTTTATTATTGTTAACTCGACAATACTTTTATCGGAAGTATATCCTTTTTTTGAACTTGTTTAATACTTCTATCTCCAATTTTTATCGGAAACACATCATATATAAAGTTTTTTTGTATTGTGTTATATCAAGCTCTATCAAATGAAGAAGGTTATCAAAGTTGGTACACATTATGAAATTTTAAAAGATTTGGAGGTAAAACAATTTAGTATGCGAGAGAACCAATCCATTTAAGGATTTGATAAAATATATTTTGTATTATTTAAATTTTATAAATTTTATTTTTATATATTTATCTTATTGTTTTTATTAATTCTACGATATCTACTTTTTGTTCCAATATAAGAGTCTTATAAAGCTTCATTTTATTTACAATTTAACTTTAAAATATTTAGTTTTTATATTTCTTTAAAATAAAAACTACTTTTAATATAAAAGAAATATTTTTTTATTCTTATAATCCAGAATTTTAAATGAAGGTTTTCTAGGACTCAAATCTTACATTTATAAGAATAAATATGACCCTAAACCTGTCCTTAATAACATTTGGTAATTAATATAGATGTCATTGTGATGCATATCACAAATTCAAGTGCATGTTACTCATACTTTTTTTTTTTTCATTTCTTTAGAAAAAGAAAATAATTACTCCTTATAACTAGTATTTCTACTGTTAATTAATTTAACCATGAGTGACGCTATCATAATCTTCCCTCCCACATGCATATGGATAAAAAAGAAAATATTAGAAGTGAATATTCATTCGTTTTCGATTTGAAAAGTCTATTCGATGCTGTGCCAATTCATTTGAAAATAGTAAATGGGTGCGGTCCAGTTCCTTCAAAGATAGTAAATATACATACGTAGTTTCTAAATCACAAATACCAATTTCACATAAAAAATTAATATATATATATATATATATATATATATATATATATAAAAGCTTATAAAAATGCTTTAATATATATAAGATGCTATTGCAATACATATGAATAAATATAGACTCCTTTTTCTTAATTTTTCACCCCAAAATAAACGTCCTTCTTAATAAAATGTTATTTGCAAGATAAATAAAAAATAAAAGTAGGATGTATTTGAATAAAATTGAGTAAGGTTTGAGTATACAATAAAAGAATTTCTGATTGAACTTTTGCATTTTTTAAAATGCAATCCATCTTAATTCATCCCGCATTTAGCATTTAGGTTTAAGTCATATATTTTGAAAAGAAATTCTTTATAAAAATTTGTAATCACCGAACGTCTTTTTTTAGCTTTTTAAAATATGTTATAAAGTTATTAGATGTAAAGCTAAAAAAATTATAATTATAAACTTAAATAAATTAAATTTAATAAATAATTAACTTACTAAAAAGTAAATACATTTTATAATAACTTTGATTGAACTGAATACCATCTCGGTTTCAACATACGTATCTTGTTACTCAATTTATAGGACAGATGAAATCATTTTGGATTGGACCGAATTTTCTATCCAACTACAAATAAAACGAATCCAATTTAAATTTATTTGATTAGACGTGTTTGAATGGACAATCCCTAGCAAATACAAAGCAGAAAATGATACTTTCACACCGCATTTTCTCTTACTTCCGTTTGACACTCCGAAGTGGCATGTGCTGTCCCGCATAACAATGAAAGAGAAAATGCAGTTGTTTTGGAACACATGGGTCTCATGGGTGGAATGTCTAAGTGGTTAGCTCAGTTCAAATAAGTGGTTCGATGTCTATAATTTTGGAACACACACATGTCTCTCAGGGGTGGTAGGTCTAAGTGGTTAGCTCAATTCACCTAAGTGGTTCACTGTGTGTAGTTTTGGAACACACACATGTGTCTCAGGAGTGGAAGGTCTAAGTGGTTAGTTCAGTTCAAATAAGTGGTTCGCTGTGTGTAGTTTTGGAACACACACGTGTCTTAGGGATGAAAACACTAAGTGGTTAGCTCAGTTCAAATAAGTGGTTCGTTGTGTGTAATTTTGGAACACACACAT
>Ga0209700_103923_pt1 | contig 27697 bp, 17 predicted proteins | sample SiratroredBW_FD_187528 | JGI IMG/M metagenome (GOLD analysis project Ga0209700, IMG submission 187528) | Root nodule microbial communities of legume samples collected from California, USA - Siratro red BW (SPAdes) (version 2) | ecosystem: Host-associated > Plants > Roots > Nodule | place: USA... | reverse complement strand
TTTGAAACTATATAAAAATAAAAAAATAAATAATTATTTTAAGAGCCAAAATCAGGACTTACTAACTTTAAAGAAAAGAAAAACATATTTAAGTCAAGATAGAATTTTTTTTTTTTTTACGAAATTCATTTTTTTATATAAAAAAAATGTAGTATAAAAAATACAAACAAGTAGGGACACCTACATTGACCACTCTGATAACTGGTGTATCGGGTCACAGACTTATTTTTTAATTTTATTTTTAATATATATATATATATATATATATATTTAATATAAAAAAAACATAACATTTTAAATATTTTCCAACCTTTAATTAATTAATACTTATATTGAGGTGAATCGAGAAATTTTCTACTTTTAATTATTAAATTACTTAATTATAATCAACATTTGAAATAAAATCTTATTATATATTTATATCATTTTATTCTTAGTCCAAATCTCATTTGATAGTTTAATTATATTTTTTTAATTTGTAATAATTTGATTGAGAAAATAAAGAAAGACTAAACATAAGAATACAAAAGAATGTTTAATTTTAATCTGTTTTTGATGTGATTCTTGTATACTAATATTTAGTCTTGGTTCACATCTCATTTAATATTTTAATTATGTTATATATTACATTTCTTATATAATCTAAGAAATATTATTGAATAATTTTTGTACACTGATAAATTATTAAAGTTAAATTGGTCCGAGCTTTTAGATATAAAAGTTAAGAAAAAGTGTAAGAGGAAAACATATTACTTAGATACTAAAAGATGAGAAATAAAAAACATACCACGTGTCTTGCACCCAGTAGTAACACCAAGAAGCAAACCCCCATCACTATCGTTTGCCATGACCACTGCAAAAGTCACATAAAATTTGAATTTAGAATAATAAAGCATATACTACAAGTGAGATGAAGATTTTTTTTGAGAATGGTGTAATTTTGAAGCTTATTACAAAAAATAAACGTATTTTTAAAAAAGTTATCTATATAAATAAAGTGTACTAACACGATTTTATTATATTTTATATATGAAGAAGTTGTAGAAATTTTACAAAAGTAGTGTTAGATTGGTATAAAGTGAAATTGTATTAGATTGGTATAACATTAATATAAATGTGAAGTTGTATCATTGATTTGTGTCATTTACTTTTATAAAATTAAATTCATATTACGCATGCATATTTTCTTACAAAATGTTCTCAGGATTTATCTTTATGCATAATTTTAAAAAAAAAATTGTAAATTTCGATAAATAAGTTTTTAAATTACACCATTCTTGAAGAAAAAGAAAAAAAGTGGATAAGGAAGTGAGCATAAAAATTTAGGACGAACCTCATCTGTAGTATGAAAAACAGAACTCAAAACAGGAACCAGGGCCATCTTTTTGGTGAAATGTGTGATTCCGAGAAGACCCTTCAGCTGTTGCAGACCTACAATTACAGCTGATCCAGCCATGAACCCTAAGAGAATTGCCTTTGATAGAAAATCAATGATAAATCCAAGCCTGCAATCATTTCACACTTTTCGTCTTGCTGTCATTTTTCAGACCAAACTATTTCTTTAATTTCAATAATTGATCTCAATGTACATAAAGCTTTGAATTTTAGTTCTTGAACATTTTTTTTTCTGCAATAGCTTATCACTGTCGGAAAGTTTTCTAACAGTTTTATCTAGAGAATCTTCTCTGGCCAAAACTTGGATAAACATACATGTATTAAAATGGAGATAAAGGTAAAAAAGAAAAAGATGACCTTAGAATTCCAAGGGCTGCTTGAAAGATCCCAGCAAAAAATGTTGAAGTTAAGGCTAATTGAAGAAAGAGATCAGGTTCTTCAGTGGGAGAAACTTCCTCTGTGAGCATGGATCCCAGCACAAGGGAAGCAATAGAAACGGGTCCTACTGCAAGATCCAATGAGCTTCCAAGAACAACATACACGAGGGGGGGAACGAAACTAGAGTCTGAAATATGCACCAATTGTAAGAACAGCACTAATCAGCAAGGGTTCTGATTTGTAAACTAAAATAAGCATACCCCACACTGCAGGCAAAATCAACACACTCACAGAGTCCCAGAATTGCAGGAAGATTAGCAAGCTTAGCATAACTGATTCCCTGGATGACAATATACACATAATTGAAGAACAGGCATTAATAATTTTCTTGACTATGAAAAAAACTGAACTTGATACAAGATTTTGCAAAAGGCTCCAAAACGGTCATTACAAATCATATAATTTAAAACATTGTGAACGACTAACCTGAGGGATGGCCAAACTTGCAATGGTGAGACCAGAAATAAGGTCAGATTTAAAGAGTTTGAAGCTGTAAGTAGGAGCCCATTTAAGCAAAGGGAAGAGATATTGAGCTCCAAGGATTAGTTTTCTGTGAAGTGGTTGTCCCTTAAATTGGCGAAGAGGATCATCAGGGAAAAGGGTTTCTTTGACCTTGGTGTTGAACTTCTGAAGACTGCTCTTGTAGGGTGGTGTAGCAACTTCGTGTACGTTGGTGGAACCCGATGTTCCTTCGTCCATGGATACCTCCACGAACTCCGATTGCGTGCTGCTATTACTACGTTCCATGGAAGCAAACTAAACTCCTGAAAATGATGTCATGTTGTGCAAGCTTTCCTTTTTCATGTGATGTGAGCAGTGTTTCTGAGTCCCCTTAGTTTATTCCATTATTTTGCACCCTGCACTAACAGCATAGAACAAGATTGCATGGTTGTAATAATAATAATAATAAAAAAAAAAACAGAAAAGAAACTGCAAGAGGATAAATGTCCAAATTGTAACATCATGTGTAAACACCTAATACTTATGTTAACACACCCTAACATCACACGAAAATGTGTCACTCAATATTTGTGTGAATGATTCTCAATAATGATTTAATAGGAATGATTAACAAATATTATTATGATACTTTTTTATATTAAAAAATAAATTTTGTGTAATTCAATGTAAAAAATCAGTTATAAAATCAGATTTGTACTTACATTTGAGAAGTTTAATTCAATATCAAAACACAGACTTAAAGTTTACGCAATAGATGGGTTCTAAGAATGAAAATGGTAAGTGGGATAAATGTTAATTATGTTTTTTTTTTCTTATAAACTTCATCTGGGGGTGTTCAATTTTTGTTGCTGCAGTTAGCTCACACATTAAGGCTTTGGTTGATTTCTTTCATAATAAAAGTGAGTTTCTTAATTTCAAATAATTTTCGTAGTTCTTCAAATTTTATATGTTTACGTAATTTTTTTATAATTATTTGATATTTGATCTTCGAGACCGACTTTTGCTTTATTTTCTGATATCAAATTATTTATATACAAATAGATAAAATTTTCAACAACTTATGGGCTTTCTATTTGATTGTATTTCAATCAAGTATTTATTTTTGAAGGACCCATTTTAATATTTAATTGCAAAGATTTTAAATTTGACTTATTTTGAGTTTGAAAAATGAGAGACTTTTTCACTCCCCACCCTCTAAAGTCTATATATTTTTAATTTACTCATGCTATTTTTTGTTGCATGACCATTATCTTTTAGTCTCCATAGATATTCGACACAAATTCATTGTTAAATAGATATTTTTTATCATGTGTGAGTACAGGGTACTTTGTTACTGAGTCAACCTCGTGAATTAGAGGATTACTGTTGGTTATAAACTAAATATTCATCAAGTTAATTGTGGAATCGTGAATATGAGAATTTTCTTGTAAATGTTTAAAATTTTGTAGGTAATTGGACAGAAATGAGGTAATTTGTAGATACAATTCTTTATTAACAATTCTAAGAATAAAAATAAAATAAAATTAATTTATGGATAAATTAATTTATAAAATTTATTTCACATAAATGCTACTAATTGTGATTTTTTATTTGTGGATGAATTATTTTAAATTATAAAACAATATTTCATTCTTTTTCTTATGGTTTTCTTTTAAAAGGACTTAGAAAGAAGTTTATCGAAACAAAATTATTTTGATTATGTATATTCACTTTTTCTTTTATAAATTTTTACTTTCGTTCATAAAAAAAGGCAGTATAAAACACAATTTTTATATCATGACAAATCTTATTTTATGTTTTCTTGAGTTAAGAATAATTTAAGAGGAAGATGTTTTATGCTTTTTTCACACGACTGTTCTACAAACTTGGATGTTCTGGGAAAATCTTAAACATAAGTCTTGTTTAAATGCTAACTTGTGAATTTTATTTTATTTTCAATCTTTTAAACTGAAATTTTTTTAATTAAAGATTTATAGTCAAACACTTTCAACATCTCACTAAACTATTATTAGTAAAGTTGTAAATATTACATGAATTAAAAATGTAATTTCTTTTCAATGATTAAATATTTGTGATAGGACATTATTTTTATTATAAGTGTTATTTCAAAACCTGTAACTTAAGAATAAAATGTAAACATAACTAAAATCAATTAATTCTCTCTAAAAATTAAATTTATTTCAACACTCATAAAGTAACTTTTCAACCCAGATTTTTAACCATTGAAAATCAAAGAAAAGGTCAAAAAAGTGATTTTATATTTTAAAACTTTCAATAAACTATGAATAAAAAAATAGTGTAGTCTGATAAATATAGAAAAGAATTAAAATCAAGATAATTAATTTTTCTAATATTAAAAAAATAATTGTAAAATTCTATTTATTTCTCTTTCATTCTCTCTCAGGCATGTTTTTCTTTTCTCTTTCAATAAGTTCTTATCATATCTCTCTACATTCATATTTTCAAGTCCCATCTCTTTCAAAATTGAGTCTACTTTATAGTAATCGGAAAGTTAAACATTATTTTCATTCAATCACTTTTTCAATTAAAGTGTTTGTTTGGTCAGAAAATCTTTTGTTCTCTTTGTTCTTTCTTTTTAGGTTTGTCATCAATTTTGATAGGTGTTACATAATTATATATTTTTTCTCTGTCGTTACTGTATTAAAGCTACTGTATTACTGTTATTGCATTACGTAACCATTTCTCTCTGCCTCACTGTATAAATAGGAAAATTGTAATCTCACAGTCAATATCAAAGCTTTATTTTCTTCTCCATCTTTTATATCCTCTTTCTTAGTTTTCTCATATGGTATATAGAGCCACACTATGACTTCATCTCCTGTTGAAACTACCACTGTAGAATATCTTCTACAAGCTAATATGGCTACAACATTTTCATCTCGTGTTACTGGAGAACATCTTCTACAAGCTAATATGGCTACAACATTTTCATCTCCTACTACAACTATGTTTGCTAGACCAAGATTCACTTCATTTATGTCCACGAATGGCCGTGGTCAGTTTCGAAATCAACATCCTTAAAAAACTAACAGATCTTTTGGTTCAAGAAATCCTAATAAACAATCTTCGACTCCTACTTTCAATCTGCAAAATCCACATATTCAGTGCTAAATATGCAACAAATTTGGTCACTCAACATTAAATTGTTGGTATCGTTATGAATTTTCTCCCTCAACATTCAATGCCAATACCTCTCAGTTCACCTCCTCTACACAAGATAATGAAGAAGCTTCTATTCTTGGGACTCCATCAACTCTTCACGACCCTTTGTGGTTTGTGGTATCCTGATAGCGGTGCCACTCATCATCTTACCCCAGATGCATCTACTCTTAATCACAAAACACCATATACTGGATTTGAAATGGTAAAGATAGGTAATAACACAGGTTTGTCCATAAAGAACATTGGTTTTGCCACTTACACTACACCAATTTTTTCTACTAAATTTTCTTTGACTCACTTCTTACATATGCCCTCCATATTTAAAAATCTACTAAGTGTGTCCAAATTTGCTCGTGATAATCATGTATTTTTTTAGTTTCATGTTGATCACTGTCTTGTCAAACATTAGGAAACAAAGCAGACTCTTCTTCAGGGAAAGGTTAAGGATGACCTATATGTGTTTCAAGATTTCATTCCTACTGATAAACTTTCAGTGAATACATCATCTGTTGCCCAAACATAGACGTGTACACTTTATGGCACAAACGCTTTGGACATGCAAATTCCAATGTTATTCATCGTATAATGAAACAATGCAATCTTCATATACCTACCAAACAACAATTTTGTGATACTTGCGGAATATCTAAAGCTCATCAGTTACCATTTACAGATTCTGCTACTGTTTATACTTCACTTTTAGAATTAGTTTTCATTGATATATGGGGTCCTTCACCTTTAGAATTAGTTTCATTGATATATGGGGTCCTTTACCTGTTCCTTCATCAGGTGGTGCACGATATTATATAGCTTTTATTGATGCTTATACAAGATATGTTTGGTTATATCTGATTCAAAATAAAACTCAAGCCATAACCGTTTTCAAATCTTTTAAACTATATTCAGAAAAACAAACTGGTTTTCTAATAAAGAGTATTCAAACTGACAATGCAAAAGAATTTCTTGTTTTTCGTTCTTTTCTTGATGAACATGAGATCCAACATCGCCTAACCTGTCCACACACTCATGAGCAGAATGGCTCAATTGAGAGGAAACATCGTTATATCACAGAAATGGAATTATTCCTTCTAGCAAGTGTTAATCTTCCTTTAACCTTTTGGGGTGAAGCTTTTTCTACTGTTGTTACAATTATCAATGTTCTTCCAACTGTGGTGTTAAAGTATGATAATCCATATCAACTATTGTTTCATAAAGAATCAGATTATAAGTTTTTTAAAACATTTGGGTTGTTACTCACTTTTAAGACCGTATAATTCCAAAAAGTTTGATTTCAAATCCTCACTGTGTATGTTTCTAGGCTACAGTAACTTTCACAAAGGCTACAGTAACTTTCACAAAGGCTACGGATGCTTAGCTCCAAATGGTAAAGTGTACATGACACGACATGTACTTTTTAATGAAACACTTTTTCTGTACAATATGCAACAAAATCCTTTTATTACCCCACTTGACCAATCCAATCAATCTTTTTCTGATACTCCAATTTTAACTATTTTACCGTCTACTCCCAATACCGATGACTCACATAATACTGTTAATGAAAATCAAAACATTTTGTACCTTCTATGTCTTCTGTGCTTTCTTCTACACCTATTTCTTCTGCAGATACTAACAATGAAAGTAGACATCAAAATGAACATCATATGATCACACGATCCAAAGCAGGAATTTTCAAACCTCGCCTCTTCGATGCTTCCACTGATTTATCAATACCAGTATCTGTCAAACAGACCCTACAAATACCTTCATTGGTACAAAAGGCTATGTAGGATGAGTATAATGCGCTGATAGAAAACAACACATGGTCTCTCACTGAACTTCCCAAAGTGCTACACCTATAGGATGCAAATGGATATTCAAAATCAAATATAATGCAGATGACACATTCCAACGTCACAAAGCACGTTTATGTGCCAAGGGATTTCACCAACAACATGGTTTTAATTATTCAAAAACATTCAGTCCAGTTGTTAAACCATCAACTATATGCATAATGCTCACTGGGCTGGTTCAAACAATTGGCCAGTCCATCAAATAGACATAAATAATGCCTTTCTCTATGGGGACTTGAAAGAAACTGTGTTCATGCTTCAACCTCCAGGACTTGAATCTGCTAATTACTCTCTGGTTTGCAAACTTAATAAAGCCATTTATGGCCTTAAACAAACACCACGCTCATGGTTTCATAAGCTAAGTGCTACTCTTTCATCCCTTGGTTTTTCATCAACAAAGAGTGATTCTTCTTTATTTGTTAAGTTTCATAAAACTCATACAATGATGGTTCTAATTTATGTTGATGATATCATTATCACAGGAACCTCTACGTCTAATATTCAGGCTCTTATTTCATGTCTTCGTCAACACTTTGCTTTAAAGGATATGTACAGACTTCACTATTTTCTAGGCATAGAAGCTAGTTAGACAACTAATGGTGACCTTCATCTGAGTCAAACAAAATATATAAAAGATCTTCTCAACAAATCTAATATGTCTTCAGCAAGACCACAACCATCACCAATGATATCTTCTACTCACATTACTCAAGATGGTTCTAAAGCTTTCTCAGACACTTCTCTGTATAGATCTATAGTTGGATCACTTCAATATGTTCTTCTAACACGTCCAGAAATTTCCTATAGCATAAATAAGGTGTTTCAGTTCATGCACAACCCTCAAGAACACTATTGGAAGTCTGTCAAATGTATTTTACACTAGGAACTATACACCATGGTCTTCTTCTAAGAAAGAGTCATCATCTTCATATCCAAGCCTTTGCTGACGCTGATTGGGGTTCAGACCCTGATGATCGAAAATCCACCACAGGTTACACAGTTTACCTTGGAATAAATCTTATTTCTTGGTCTTCTCTCAAGCAAAAAGTTGTTTCAAGAAGCAGCACTGAAGTTGAATATCGTAGTGTAGCAGCTGCCCTTGCAAATATCAAGTGGGTTTCAAATCTTCTCCAGGAACTTCATCTATCTTCATCTACACAAAAAATATATTTGGATAATCAATGAGTTGTTCTTCTAGCAGCAAATCCTATCATGCACTCCAAAATCAAACACTTCGAACTTGACCTACATTTTGTGTGTGATTCTATTCAGACGAAATAACTGAGTTTATCCCACATTTCTGGAACTCTTCAAATTGCGGACATTCTAACTAAACCACTCTCTGGATCATCTTTTATTCGCTTATGTGATAAATTAATGGTTATTAATAACCCAACCATTCATTTAAGGGGGGATGTTACGTAACCATATATTTCCTTCTCTGCCGTTACTGTATTACGTAACCACTCTTCTCTGCCTCACTGTATAAATAGGATAATTGTAATATTTCACAGTCAATAACAAAGCTTTGTTTTCTTCGCTGTCTTTTATATCTTCTTTCTTAATTTTCTCATAATAGGTTAGTTGAAATTTAATTTTTCTTAGGACGCTTAAGCTAGTATGACTTTTGAGGATTTGCAAGAAACTATCATTAATTATTTTACTTTGGCTTTACTGAACTTTCTTCTGGAAAACAAATGTTTTTAATTGGGATTGTCATCAATTTAATTGAGGTCATCCTCGGATAACTTTCTTTTTAAAGAAGTTAGTACCATAACTTCAAAAACATTTGACATATGTGCAATAATTTTATGGTATCATTGAGTTATTTTTAAGTTTAGGCATTATCTTTTGGATCTCAAGTTTCTAATCTAAATGAATCAACAAATTTTTAAGAATGTATTTTATCAATCATTACAAACACCGAAGTAAAAAACTTGGTTACCTAAGTTTATTGGCTATGACTTTACAATTGACTATAACCCTAACAAAAAAAATCTTGTTGTTGATGTCTTCTTTATGATATGGCTTGGTATCAACCAACTACTGAAATGATTCCTAAGCTAAAAAAAACCACTTAATTAGTGTCAATTTATAACTTTCTAAAAATTTGCATTAATGTCTGCGTGATTCACTTTTATTAGACTCAAAATGAGAATCAAGAAAGAGATTTAAGACTATAATAGGAATTGTGTATTTTGTATTAGGATTCTAGATTTGTTTCTATGTTTTTATAATTAAAAAAATTATTTAGATATTAATTGTTATTAGACTAATTAAAAACTTATTTAAAGGTGTAATTATATGAATGTAGTAGTCTTAATTTCATAGTATAAAATACCTCTTTGATGTCTTTTTGAAAGTTTAGACTCATTTTGAATAAAAACTTATGTTTTGTGAGAGAAACTCTTTTTTTAAGTTTTTGTGGACAACTCTTGCTTCTTATCTTTTAAATTATTAAAGTGACAAATCTTTCTTCATCGAACTTAGGGGGTCTTTATAGTCAAATACATATGACGTGGCATATAAAAGTATCTTTTTGTAGGGACTCCTTAGATGGGTAAGGTCATTCAAAATAGTTGTACATGAGATTTAATAAAAATTGCCTTAAAAAGATTTAAAAATATAGAGATCACTCGTTAGGTGATACAAGAGGTCGGTTATTGGATGACTACATTAATCGTGCATTAGACGATGTTGTGTAAAACATAAGGATATAAGGAGTGGAGTTGCCTCCTAAGTGATATGATGTGTTAGTATTTGGACGAATGCATTGATCGCCCATTGAACAATGACATGTCCTAAACATGTGAAATCATGTGTTTTAAAAAAATAAAAACTGATATTGTAAATATTGGAATCCGATGTTTTCTATATTAAGTAATGGAATGTTCAATTTGATACTTATTACTTAAACTCGTACTTAATAGAGTCTTGAGTTTTAAGAAAAAAAAAACTATAAATAGAAAAGATTCTATAAAAAATTTCAACTTCTATTTAAATTGGCATTTTAAAGAAAACTTTCAACGAGTAATCATTATTTCTTATTCTTAATCAATCTTAAAGACAAGCTTACTACCGAATGATAGTACTATGAAACTAAATTGAATAGTAGCAAAAGTTATCCAATAATTTCCGTGGAGCTAGAAATAATATTTTAAGACATCGAAATAGCTATGTTTTCCTTTTTCATAACAGGCCACTAATAATAACACTATAAAAGATACTTCTATACCATTGATTTTCTTTCTCATTTGAACTTAATATTAGTGGTTACTTACAATTTTGTTTAACGGAGAGACATATGAGTATAACCCAACACCACATTAGAATCTAAAACATTGATAAATCTTTTTGTTGAAGAGATGATAAGCAATTTTTTATTCTCTAAATGAGATTTGTGCTTTCATTTATTATTTATTTATTTTCGGTACATGAATAAAGTTGATTCATATTAGTTAAGTTTTATCTGTTTTAATGAAATTCAAATTTACGAAAGATAAATTTCTGAAAGAGTATGAAGAATATCCAAGAAATATATATTATATTAAAAAAACAATTACATTAAATATTATATATATATATATATATATATATATATATATATATATATATATATATATAAGACAACATATGTAATTAATAAATTATGTCAAAAGTGCAAATAGTTATATTTTAATTTAAGAACAAATAGAAGAAATTCTTAATCAGGATAAAATTAGAATTTTTTTACCAAGCAATAATAATTAGTGAATGAAAATATAAGTAAATTTAGAAATTAATTAAAGCAGTATTTTATCTAATTACTATCCCAGACCTAAAAATTATCATGACAATTACCATAAAAAAACATAATATCGGCTAGACACCGTAAAACTAATAAAAGTATGATATTTTATTTAAATAAGTATGTTATTAATGTTAAATATCTACTAATTTTTGTCGAAAATTTTAATTGATTACCTTCACTTCTTTTATATAGTATTTCCTCTTAAATCTCAATTACATTATTTTATTTATAAAATTTAATTTAAATTTTACTCAAAACATCTAAATTATTTCTTTAATACCTATTTTCTACATGTCTATTTTAAAGTATCACAAAAAGTATTGAATGAAGTCAATAAAATTGAAAGGAAATTTTTTTGAGTTGGGTTAGTAAGATCAATCCTTATGATCGAGTAATTATTTGTCTATAAAAAACAAAGTTTTCCCTCCATCTTAAATAGAAAAGGAGACCATATAAGAATGTGAATGACGTTGTTAATCCAGATAAATGAAATCAAAATTTGAATTCTAGACATTAACCAAGTTACCACCATTGTTGAGAAACAAAGTACTTCTCGTGTATCTTCATTCACTCAAGAATAATATAAATCATTTTTGCCTACGTTCTAATTCAATACCCTCCTTAAATTATCAAATTTGGATATGTAAGGATTTTAATTAGTTACGACTCTCTTGGAACTAGTAACTCATAAATATCGTGATGTGGCAAGGTAATAAAAGTTAGTCACATGTTTACTTTATTGAACAAATAACAAGGCTTGGCATTATTAAGAAACATAATATTCCATCCTTGCCACAAACTTCAACAACTCAACTTCTCACTTATTTGAACTCCTCGTTCATTGCACCAAACAAGTTGTTCTCTGACAACAATAGTTCACGTTATGGCTAATAGAGTTTTCCTCCTTCCTTAATGCATAGATTCACAACTTGTTCACTAAAGGACCTTTAGCCCAATCTCATTTTTCACTTCCTTTTCAAGTCAAGCATGAATGACATATTCCAACCCTAAACTTAGGGTGTTTAGATTAGTAACTAAAAATTAACCCGTGAGAGTCACATGTTTCTAATTCTTGTTTAGAGACTAATAATGAAAACAAAGTTGGCTTTGGAACCAACTCACCCCACGTTTTGACCTAATATTAACAATTTTATAGGTTAGATGTATAGGTTTTTTTTTAAATGATAAACTTTAAACTAATTACTTTAACGAACATTGCGAAGTACATATGAATAATGTAATTTATATATACACCTTGTCAAAATGACAAAGTATCATATATCATAAAGGAACACAATTCCTTGAGAAGAAATCGTTATTAGGAAAAATCTTGTCTTTAGTGTAAAACTATACACAATAAATTAGCATTTTAAGTGAAGATACTCTGACATAAAAATGGTGGAAAAAAAAGTATTTAAAGATATGTGGTATCACATTGGTTAAGAAAATTATGTACATACATTAACAATAGAAAACATGAAGATATTAATAATTTATATAAATTAAACTATGTACATATATACATTGAAGTAAAAAAACCTAAAATTGTTTCATACAAGCATGCTTGAGTTTGAATCTAACCTGTTTTGTTTTATATCCACAATATTGTCTTCTTCTAAAATCATCAGACAGAACCATTGCTTCATCACCCAATTAGCTATACCACCAGAAAGACCATTGATGGGCACAAGTTTCAAATTGTTCTCGTTGTTAGATTTTCAATATTTGGGTATTGGCAGGGAAAGGGTATGAAGGGTGAAGGTGAAGATGATGTTATTTGGAGAGTTAGAGAGAAGGAGATTTCTTCAAGATTGCACCGCACAATGTTTTTCTACACTTCATAATTTTATTGACTGGTATGAAGTCTGTCATCTTTTGACCAAATTTTTACCACACGTTGTCTTTTCTTTTTTTTTTGCGTTGAGGGGAGGAGGTAGTAAGAGGAATTTGAGGGAGAATTTTGAGGGAGTTCAAATTACTATGTTCTTTTCTTATATATAATTGCGAATTGAATGTACTTTTGTTTTACAATCAAGATGACTGTTAAGACTAAATTCAATTCCAGGATAGAAATAACAAGTTTTTTTCTTTAATAAAAAAGAAGTACATGTCTGAATTGGTATCATAGGTGATTTTAATATTTTTTTATTATAAAAATTTGGAGAATTAATAATCATGTATAATAAAATTTAATTTATTATTATAATATTCAATAATTTCCATAAAATTTTAAAGGTTCAAATAATAAGGTAAAAAATTATTAATGAAATGTGAATAAAAAGAAAATTAGCTTAAAAGGAAGGTTTCTTTATACGTTTAAAAGATGTTGCATGATGAAGAAAAGGTTGGTTGGAAAGGAAGGATGACCATTGTAGGTATTTCATGTTGTTGAAGGAATTAAATTTGGGTAAAATAAACTAAAATGTTAAGATACGAGTTTTCACACAAGGGTTCTTTTACATAAAAAATGTCTTATATTTATACATTAAAAAAATTACTATTTATATATATAGCAATCGCATACCAATACATTACATACGAATCTTTATATATATATATATATATATATTAACTATATAAAATTAACATTACATCAACATTTTATATACAGAATTACATTTATATTATTATATATAAATTTTTATAAATTACATCCAGATTCTTACATATTTTTATATATAGATTTTATATCCGAATTTCACATATAGATTTCAAATTTATATATAATACTAATATTATTATTATTATTAATATTATTAAAATTATTATTATTATTATTATAAATACTGTTAATATTATTATTAATATAATATTAGTATGGTTAATATTGTTATTAATTTTACTAATATTATTATAAATATTATTATTAATATTATTAACATTATTATTAATATTATTATCATTATTAATATTATTATTAATACTACTACTATTATTATTATTAATACTATTATTATAACTAATAATAATATTATTATTATTATTACTACTACTATTATTAATATTATTAACATTATTATTAATATTGTTGATATTATTATTATTATTAATTTTAATATTATTATTATCATTATTTATATTATAAATATTGATAATATTAATATTATTAATCATCAAAACAATAATCATAATAATAAAAATACAATAAATAGTAATCACATTATGTCAAGAGAATTGATGGTCTAGTCTAGTCTATATGTATAAATTTATACTACAAATTATTTTTAATATTTAAAAGATAAACAAGAAAAATAAAATTATGTAAAAACAAGTAAAATATATTTTGTATTTTTTATGAATAATTGAAATATAAAAAAATAATAAAAATAATATGGAATATAATTGTTAGGATTAAACTTCATCCAAACTTCTTCTCATACGTAAAAAAAATGAGATTTCAGTCAGAATGAGGACTATGTTAATTTATCTTTCGATGATTCGAATTATGCATTTTCAACTTTTGCAACATATTATTTGTTATTAATCCAAATTTTAGTAATCATAATTTATTTATGTTCTTTGATTTTTCTATCTCACCATCTGGATTTTGTTCATTATTTCCTATTTAACTTCCTATATTTTTACATTTTCTGTGTATCGATGATCAACAGATATAACTATATATGACCATCTTTAGTAGTTTTAAGTTTATTTATTTACTTGAATAAATTATTTATTCACTTACTTAATGATTGACTTTAGCATGTCAGTTCTCCATAAAGTTAAACCATGTAAATGAAGTCATCAAGTGGTAAAATATTAATAAAGATTCTTATCATTTATTTTTTTAGTGAAGATTCATTAAAAACTAGATGAATGTGTAACGAAATATCTTATCATATGTGAATTACTATATTATATCGAATTTAGATAACAATTTGATGGTCAAATATACTTTAAGATATATTATATGATAATGCACGTATTCAAACTAAAACTCAATACAAATTTTTTTTTTATAATCAGATGTATCATTAACTAATTTATATAAAATATTTAAATAGTTAACATACCTTTTGTATTTGTGTTGTTTAATAATTGTGATAGATATATAGAGTGCATATAAAATATAGAGATGCATATAAATTAAATATATGAATATATTTTTATCTTATTAAAAGAACACATTATAATATTTTTATTTTAATAAGAACAGTAGAGTAACTTTGTTAATTTTTATTAAGTCATAATTTTTCCCTTGACATTTATGATCTTGAAAACAAAATGCTAATTTCACTGCCTACAAGAAAGTGTGCCCATGAAAGTTATGCAAATATTCAATTTATTGTTTTATCATGATAGATGTTGCAATTCCTCACATCAACATTATTGATTTTATCATAAAATATTACTTTGACGTTTTGTGAATACTTTTTATTATATTTAAATACTTGTAGTTTTACTAGGGAATAACAATTGCTTATAAAACTAACAAAATTCAATAATTATTGTGAGACGAGTTCCTTATTACTATAAACTGTTTACACACAAACTTTAGATATTTTCGCCAGTAGTTTTATTGACTCAATGTATTGGATGCTTGAAAATCAACTTCAAATATTGAATTAACAAGCAAACAAGTAGTAAGCGAAGGCACAAATGACAAGGATTCATCTTAATTTTGTTGTTTAAACTATACCATTTTGCAATGATGGTTTCACGCAAATTCTATGCAAATCTTCTTGTTGCTACATCTTCTATTTTTTTTTTCTTTTTCTTAACTTTGGCTTATATATTCTGCCGTCTTAATTTATCAGTTACACAATTGTGTATGCCTCTCCAACAAATGTTGATGACTTCATTGTTGATGAAAGTGAAGCTATAGCCTCTCCAACCGTCAAGAAAAGGGTATATGATTGTATGAAATCAGTAGCTTCATCAACTTTTTTCAGCTTCTCAATGACCTCAGCCAGAGGATTGACCAACACAAGCTGCACAACTCACATGAATTAGTTACCATTGATATTTGAAACACACACAAAGGTGTGTAAACTATGTATATGTCAAAGTTAATGTTCTTGCCTCAACACCCTTCTTTTCCAAAGTTGCTTTCAACTCTTTGAAAAGTGAGATTCCACTTGTATCAATGGCACTCACAGCTGCAAATTTCAAAGTGATTACTTCATTTTCATTGTTTAACAATCTAATGATAAGTAATAAATAACTCACGTAAAACTTGGTGTGATTATGAAAGTGATTCCCAAACAATTATGAACCATCTTTGTTGTGTAAAGAGTAATGACATTACCTGACATTTCCAATATTAAGAATCGAAGGCTTGATTGTTCTTTTATGTTGTCTTCCTCTTCTTCTATCCATCGAATTGTTCTAACATAACATGCCAATATTTTAGCCACAGGAGAAACAAAATCTGTGTAACAAACTAACACTTGTATCATAGAGTTTACCAAGCTCAAACTAACCTTTCATTAAGGTATGTGATGTTAGCAAAATTGATGGGAGCCTCAATACTTAAAATAAGAAAACCAGGTACTCTCACAGCTTCCTTATACTGATGAAGATTTCTATATATGTCTGTTCCCGGAATCTTCCCCAACATTACTGTTTTCGGCCTTGTAATTTGCATCAGTATCTTGAAAGTGGATAAGCCCACCTAATCAATAGCAATGCATCCCTTGTGAATAAAGAAACTACATTTTATTGCCCATGCATGCAAGGAAGGAATATGAAAAATGTTTGGTGTATAAACTAAAATGGCTTGTTGCAGTTGATATCTATCAATTATCCTATGATGGAGGTCAGTAGACCGATCACAATCAAATCGTAATGTTTGGAATCTTACGCTCTTAAGTACAAAAGGTTACATTCTGACTAATAATAGCTACAGTTTTTGATAAGTGTTCGATCCAAGAATGACATTGTAAGTTTTGTGCATAAAAAAAAATCCATAATATAGATAAATGAACTTACAGCAAGAGCAAGGCCTCCTTGGACAGAGATAAAAAGAACACCCATGAAAGCAGTTAACATGACAAGGAAATCGAATTTGTCAAGCTTCCAAATGTTATAAGCAGCAGGGAGATCGATGAGGCCAATTACTGCAGTGACTATGATTGCACCTAACACAACATTAGGTGTGTATTGGAACAATGGCATCAGAAAAAGGAGTGTTACCATGACGGTCACAGACATGACTACATTGGACACAGCTGTTTTGGCACCTGCATTGTTGTTAACAGCTGACCGAGAGAAAGCACCTGAATTCAACAATTTCAAAAGGGCAAGTTTTATCCTTCGTTAGAGTTTCCAAGACAACATTTTCAAATGGCTTTTGGGTAGCAAACACAAACCTGTTGTAACATAACAGGAAGTGGAGGAACCAACCACATTCATAAACCCAATTGCCATCATTTCCTTGTTTCCATCCACTTTGTAGTTTTTCAAAGCTGCAAATGTTCTTCCTACTGCAATACCTTCCTATTAAAGAAAGAAAAAAAACACTCATCCATTGTATCAAATAAAAGATGAATTTCACATGGGGTTACTCCAAGACTGAAATCAATTTGAAAAGAAAAATTAAGCTTACAGTGAGAGACAAAATGCCAGTGATAAGCCCTGTTTTCATAACTAGGCCTAAGTGACTTCCATGAAAGCGCAACATATTCCATGAAGGAGGATTTATCCCTTGTTGCAATTTGCCAATCTAGTACCAACATCAACATTAAAGTTCACAAAGTTTTGTGGGGAAAAAATTCACAAAGTTAAAGTAATGATGATTTCAGAAGGAAAAATAGAAAGAGTTGGGATTGAAATAATACTCACCACACTAATGCCGTGATTTTGAGCCTTAATTGCAAAAACTAGAAGGGTGGAAATGATGACACACGCAAGGGGAGCTCCAGCTGATACCCAAAATAACTTTGGTTTTTTTATGCTCTGCATGTATTTATTTACATATAAGTTAGTCAATAATAATAATAATAATAATAATAAATCTAACATTTTTTCAGTCTAGGAAGATTTGGAATTTTCTGGATTTCATTTTCAATTACAAAAACATTGATGGGTCCTTTCAAAACGATCACACCTTATTATGCAAATTCAAATGCAGCTTTAAAATTAGAGCTTATTTTTATTAAAGAAACAGAGTAATGCTAATTATGTTATTAATACAAAAACTAACAATACATCCTTTAACCTTTAATTTCAAACAAAGATAACCAAGTCGAAACCTATATAAGGAATAATAACACCTTCAATCTAAAATCTTAAAATATTAGATTTGTGGGTCTTTTATTTATATGTCCATCAACAATTTTATTTTAACTCAATATGGGACTTAGACTCATACTTGGATACCCAACAATCTCTCTCTCAAGTGAGAATCCCTCTCACATTGATACACTCCCCCTCAAACACGAGTACCTCACAAACTCCTCACTTGTACCGCCGTTCACACACTTATACGGGGGACATGCTCGCGTGAAACCTCCGTCAAGAAAACTTTCGATACATGGATCAAACTGTACTCGTCTAAGCCGCAAACATCGTCTCTAATACTACTTGTTAGAAAAATTCAAAGAGAGATGTTATACAATGAGAACTGAGCCAAAACCCATTTAAAAAATGACACTACTTTTAACCCAAAATCTTAAGGTATTAAGTTTGTAAATCTTTTTTCATATAATTGCAACAATCTCATATCTCATATCTACTAAATATAAAACTTAAAATCACACTTGATACTTGATACTTATGAATTCTGTTTATTATTAAACTCTACACGGTGATTATCATCTTGACCAATTGGATAGTTGATAAATAAATGTTTTTAACATCATAAAATAGAATTATAGTTACATGGATTTGTAGAATTTGTGAAAAATAAATTCGTCCAACTTTCTCTAAATTTTTTTATCGGGTTAAATGCGATGATTGATCGCGCAAATTTTTTTCTGTTTTTTTTTTTCATTTGTTGCGATATTATTAACTGATAATCTTGCACTGTTATACACACTGTAAACTTTTATTTACAATGTGGTTTGATTAAACTTTTAGAGAAAAGTAGTTGGAAAAAATAAAAAAATAATACTAAATTTGAATTTGTTCAATTAGATGCGGTGTCAAATTCAAACAAAAACAATATTTTGCATATTTGTTTGGTTTAGTTTTATATTTTTTTATTTGTTAATATCATGTAGCAGAAATAATAAGGTGGAGAGAGGAGTCCGACATTAACAGAACATACACGAAGTGAACAGTATATAAAGTTAAAGATCATATTTGGTGATAGTTTCAACATTACATTCAAAGCTATGAGTATCATAATATTAAGCATTTATTAAGTACAAGTGGAATTTAGTGTGGCTTAGGTTGGTTAAAATTTTACAATAAGAATTAAAAATTGAACCTAAAAAATACAAATATTCAGTTTGGTTTTGAAAATTTCAGGAAAAAAATATTGATAAAAATATAAGTATTTTATTAATTAAGTTGCTATTTATTAATATGCATTTAATATGTTCATTTCAAATAAAAAGTTAGTATTACACGTCAATTTCTAAAATTTGTCATTACAACTTACCAACTTTATTTTAATGGGTTAATCTTGTCATTCTAAAATTAGTGATAAGAAAAATCTTATCATTATAAAATTTTGAAAAAGAAATCTTATTATTATTATAGTCTCATCAACTTGTAGTGTTATTATCAAGATATTCTTCAAGTTTGGTAATAAAAAAACATGGTTGGTGGATATTTTTAGTGTAGTTCTCCACCAAGTAAACATTGCTAAACTAGACTTGCCTCCTACTAATAAATTAAAAATCATGAATTGTCCTACAAACATATTCACCCACTGAAAAAAAGAAGAAAAATAATAAATAAATAGATTTTTTATTTTATAAACTAAGAAAAATTAACAAATTTAATTAAAAGCTTAACATATATCAATAATTAATTCGGAGATATAAGGTTTGTTTTGCAGTAAAAAGTGAAAATTTACTTTTGAAAATACTAAATACTTTACAACAGATAAAAAAAAAAGAGGCTATTCTTATTATATATATATATTTTTTATTTGGGTTCAATCATAATATAGAGACATAGACATAAAATATATTAACAACGTAATAATGATTATAATACTAAATTATACTTTAATTTTGTTTAATAAAAATAAGGGTAATATAGAAAACGATTATCTTTATAATATGCAAGTATAATAATGTGTAGTATAGTACCTTATCTCATTTTATGTAAGTGACATTCCTACATTTAGTAAAAATTTAACTTTTAAAAGTAAGAATTATTGATTTATCTTGATGATAAAATTCTTTTAATTATTGATTTACACAACTAATGGCATACACCTATACTTTATATAATGTATGAACATGTAAAAACCACAACAATTAATTTTATAATTAAAATTGTAATGATATTTTATCATTTAAATAATAATTATGTTTATTTTATGTTATATATATATATATATGACTTACACCGTGTCCACACATATAAATAAAATGATAAAACTCTTAAAATTTAATTATTATTTCTGTTATTACATTATAAGTTATAATTATATTTTATCGGTCAAAGTATAATTTAGTTATTTTATAGAAAAAAATATTATAAATTTTTCTGGGAACAAATCCAATAATCTAAACACACACCAGTATAAAATAATTATTAAGTCGATAAAATTTCAATTATTAGTTTTAAAAGTATAGGATATATTTTATTTTAAATTATTTTTATTACTCATAATTTACATCTATTTATTAATTTTTTTTATGTTAAATACATTTAACATAATTCACTCTAAAATTGAAATTTAAGTTTTTCTTCATTAATATAAGATGATTTTTCATACATAAAGATTTTTATTTTTATTTTATAATACATATCCTAAAAGATTTTATATAAATTAAATTGATATTTCTTCTTAATGTAATTATTTAATCAAATAAAAAATTTAATTAATAAATTTTTAAATGAATGTTTAATTTAAAAAAAATCAGTAAATATAATGAATATTTGAAATCATCGTTATAATATACTGTATTATTTAGTTAATCAATATATATATATATATATATATATATATATATATTATGTGTGTGTGTGTTTATATATATTTATATATATATATATATATATATATATATATATATATATATTAGAAATTTAAGAAATTTTTTTTAACCTTAACAAAATCTTCTAAAATTTATAATATTGCAATACTCAGATCCCCTATATTATTAGGGAATTGTTCCAGTAACGTAAATTTATCATCCTTGTATATATTATTAGGTGATTGCTTCGGTTAACATAAATTTGTTACATAAAGTATACACATTTAATATTCTTGTTGAAGAAAATTTCAAAAATATGGTTTGAAGGAACTATATATATATATATATAAATAATTTTAGGAATGAAAATATATAGTATAGATATTTTAATATGAAAATGCATTAAACATATATTTATACCTTATAATAATTATGTACTAATGGAAACAGTTTCCTAAGAAAATAAAGATGTAAGTATAAGCACATTATGAATTTCATCGTAGCTTTTTTTAGGGTCAAATAAATAAAAGGAATAGAGGGGTTCCAATATAATTAATATTTTCTAAAAATTTTAAAGCAGTTGAATAGAACTATTTTTATAAAAAGAATCAATAAAAAATTCATTGTGGGATGAACTTTAAGAGTTTATCATACCTATGTCTGGGAATCAAGTGTGTCAGTGTTTCCTGAGATGCAAGTGTAAACCTCAGCCCAGACCATGTGTTTGACAATTGGTGCATGTGAAACTATATTCTATATATATGATATAGAATATCGTGTTAATGATCTTTGTCTTATTTCTCAGAAGTTAATGGCCTTCTTAGACTTTAAGTGATTGCGATAAATGTAGTAAGACAAAAAAGTGCGAATTGAAAAACAGAGAAAGAGAAAGAAATGATTGAAGAGAATAACATACAACGTGTCTCGCTAATAGTAGTAGCACTAGAAAGCAAATCCCCATCGATATTGTTTGCCATGACCACTGCAGAAAAACCAAAAAAACAAAATCTCTGATACCATAGAGGTGAAAATTTCATTCTAGCCTAAAAGACAAGAAAAGCTATCAGAATTGAAATTCTGTGTGCGCCTGTTTATGAGCAAAAGTTAAAGGGAAACCAACCTCATGTATATTATGAAAAACAGAAGTCATCACAGGAATCAGTCCCATCTGATTAGTGAAATGTGTGATTCCAAGCAGACTCTTAAGCTGTTGCAGGGATACAATAATAGCAGCTCCAGCCATAAACCCAATCAGAATGGCCTTAGATAGAAAATCAATTATGAAACCAAGCCTGCAACATTAATAATACCAATATCAGAAAGATTCTCATACTTTTACATACTGCAAAAGATAAAAAATTTGCATGATTTCATATTACCTTAAGATTCCAAGTGAAGCTTGGAAGATACCAGCAAAGAAAGTTGAAGTGAAAGCTAGTTGAAGAAACAGAACTGGGTCTGCTGTGGGAGACACTTCCTGTCTTAGCATAGATCCTAGCACAAGAGAAGCAATAGACACAGGTCCTACAGCTAGGTCCCTTGAGCTTCCAAGAACAGCATAAACAAGCGGTGGGACAAAACTGGAATCTGAATTAGGCAACACCAGTTATTACAACTGGTTAACATACATAAATCAGCAAAAACTATAGAGTGGAACCAATATACTCACAAAGTCCCACAATTGGAGGAAGATTTGCAAGCTTGGCATAACTGATTCCCTGAATGACAACACTCATGATTGAACAAGAGAAAAGTTAGGAATATGAGTGAATATTTTGATGATCATGCAGAATAGCACAACCATGGTCTCCACTAAAAGAGGCATAGCTAGAGATAACAAATCCAAATAGGTAAGCCTTTAGTAGAGTACAGCAACCATGATCTCTAAAAGACTAAAAGAGGCAGAGAGAGTGAGAAACCTGAGGGATGGCCAAGCTAGCAATAGTGAGGCCAGAAACAAGGTCAGACTTGAAGAGTTTGAGGCTATACTTAGGACCCCATTGAAGAATAGGGAAGAGATATTGAGCTCCAAGAGCTAGCTTTGTCTTGAGAGGCTGCCCCTTGAATTGGCGAAGAGGGTCATCAGGGAAAAAGGTTTCCTTGAGCCTGGCCTTGAGTTTGTGCAAGGTGCTCTTGTGGGGTGGTGGCACAACTTGGTGCACTTCCATGGCCATCTCTAGGCAATGAGAATGGTGCATAGCATCAGGGTCCATTTGAAGAGAAGAGAAGAGAAGTATATGTTGAATGGTATGTGCTATGGTATGAGCAATGATGGCTTTTATGTGAGTCTCCCAGACCTACCCCAGTATTGAACACGTCTGCAAAACCGCTATAAAACTAGATGGCACCTATGTAAGCTAAATTACAATAGGATAACAACAAATTTGAGATGTAATTTCTGAAACCAAAACTCGAGAAGGGGTGGCGAAGCTGTGCTTGTAGTGGCTTTACTATACGGTTCAGCTAATATACTACACACTCTTCTTGCAAATTTGGACACTTCTTCTTTTCAACCGCAAAATTCAGGTCCCACATCGTATTTATTCAATTCATGTTAGAATTTCACATGACTTCTAAGAGACTCTTGATGACTGAAATCATCAATCACAACACATCCTTCAACCCCCCTTCAAAGTTACTGACATCACCAACATCATTAGCAAAATGATAGTTCCTTGATGAGTTTACGTGGAATCATTCTTTGGATTGAAATTTGGTTTCAACAATTGCCGTATTTAAGAAGGAATTTTCACTTCCTATTTATCGGCATCTTACCACAATACAAATTGACTATTGGATTTTTTCAAATTTTTTCGTTACTTGGATTGATTCTGTTTTACTTTTTTCAAACTATGTATTAAGACCAATTCCATATCCTTAGTTTGGGGAATTCTTCAACCATGTAAATATCTTGTATTCGGATAAAGCATCATATATGTAAATAATAAACATATCTTTCGAAATTTTAGTTTTTTTTTTTTTCTTCTGTATATAGATAGGTATCTCTACCGAATACAATCCAAGCAGGACCACTTTGCATACAGAAAAAATATTCTTTATAAGTTATTTTAGTGACCAAAATTTTGCATGTATTACAGAAAAATTATTCTTTTTAAGTTATTTTAATGACCAAAATTTATGTACTTTGCACGTGTAAGCTTTCAAGTATATAATAACCCGAAATATACATATAGTAATTTAATTTGAATCCATTTTCAATTGAATACAGGTATAAATTGTAAAATAAAGCATAAAATGTACATTTATATTTGTGGAATGAAACTAAGTGCATGCGATTTACTAAAACTACTATGAAAATCTTTCTAACAAAACAATTTCAAAATTTTTAGTAATCTTTTTTCATTAAAATAAGATAAATATGGTTATGAATAGGATTTTGAGAGCTTAGTGAACCACTTTATTTAGGTTAAAAGATATAGTTTTAAATTATAAAGAAAATAAAAATATATTTTTGAAAAAATGGATTATAAATAAATTAAAAAAAATTTATTTTTTACTTATTCTAAAATTTCATTTCTCTAAACTTGTAAATCTTTTGTATTTTTTCTAAAATTTAAGATTGATCATCTATTTTATGATCTAAAAAGTATATAATTATCATTTAAGTAAAATTTTTGCCATTTGCTTTCTCTCCATTCGTCTGAAAGAGTTGAAGAATAAGAATTTTCTAATGATATGAAAAAATAGAGATGTTAATTTTATATATTGAAGTTTTGGAAATTTCCTTTTTTCTAGTTGGAAGCTTTTAGGTATTAGACGTTGTTTTCTTTTTAAAAAGTAAGTTACCTCTAAGTAAGGGAGTTAACTCGATCTATGTAAATATTTGTCTATTAATAATATTGGTAATTATAGATAAATGAAAATATGATTTAGTGTCTTTGAGGGTTGTAAGTATTATTTTGAATTCGTTGAATATATTGAATGTTCTTGAATATAATTTTGAATTTTGATTACTTAAAAGAAAGATTGTTTTGATTATGTTATGTGCCAAGTAGTATAAAAATACATTAAAAAATTTTGTAGAATGCATATAATTAATTTTTAGATGTTTCGGAACATCTTTGTGTTACTATAATATATATAGTTTTCTATAAATATCTAATTGATTGCTCATTTGATAGAGTTCCTCACTTAAGTCATAGATTCAAATTTGAATGAGAAAGATATCAAAAAAGTTATCTTTCTTTCAGAACTTCATCACTGAAGAGTCTAAAATTTGATGTGGATTCTAAAAGTTTATGACTTAATACACAAAGCCCACTACACCATTTTTTTCGATTTGGATACGCTAACATGACTAGGCCTAAAAAGCCATTGCCTGAAATAGGAATATGGATTGAGATATGATGAATGAAAGTATGTGATGAGATGTGTTGATTTGTGAAAAGTTTGATACATGGGATGATATTGTGGTAAATTTACAATTGTGATATTAAGCATAGGAACTCATTAAGGAAATAAGATAACCTAACTTTATTGATAATCTAAATAACATATATTAAGACATCAAATAATGAAAAGTTGAAAAAGATTCTTGCATCAACCTTTGTAAGAAATCATCCTAAAAAAGAAAGTTGAGGTTGGTTTACTAATGGAGTTTTTTGATGGCCAGATATTTTTTTTGTTAAACATACTTAATATGAATATTTCAGAAAATTTCATGTGACGATAAATTTCTTTGATGTCATAGAAGATACAATTAAGGATTCTTGTTATCTTGAATAAATAATCAAATATAATTTTCTTTTGTTATGCATTATTTTAAATTGAGAATGTATGTTGATATGTGAGTTCTCCAAATTGGGAATGTGTGATGTGGTGGGTGTATTTTGAGAGGGGAAATAATAACTCAACAACTAAAAGTATTAAAGTGTGTAGTGGAAATAATTCCCAAAACATGGAAGAATTTATGAGGAGGAATAACAATAGAAAATAACAACAACAATAAAAAAAATTAATATTTTTGAAATGAGAAAATCTTCTCAGGTAAAAACACAAAACACAAAGACACAAGTCAGTCAATAAAGTTCCACTGAGATGAAACACAAATACAAGAAAGTATTATCAAATGCACAAACAAGTTCTTTCAACCAATCAATATATCAAAACAATAACACTTTCAAATATGAAGAACAAAAAAAGAGAAACCTAAAATAGAGAAACAAGGTGAAATTTCAATCCACAAACCCAACGGTTAAAACAACGAAATATAGCTCTCAAACCTGCAATATAATTTTCAGCTTGATCCAATGGGGAACGAAGTGAAAACTATAATTTTATCGAAGCTGCTAGCTCAATACGCGAACTGGTTTTTTTGCCCACTTTCTCTCTCCCAAAGGTTGGTAAAATTAGCAGTTTCTCTTGACCTGAAAGATCCCTCTTCAGTTGGGTTAAGTGAGACAAAATGGACTTGACAAGTTTGAACTTTTTATATACATAGTTGAGAGTCCAACCAAATACATCTTCCCCCTCACAACTATGTGGCAATAACTGTCAATCTAACAATCTCACAACAACCTTCAAGTTTCTACCGTGATAGTACCTTAGTATCATACCAGCACCATTGTCATTAGTGTGATATTTATGCAACTCTAACAACTTAGCATCCAAGCATCACGTATCCAATGATATCTAACATTAATATGTTTGGACCTAGAATGCAAAATTTGGATTCTTACCAAGATTGATAACACTTTGACTATCCACAAGTAATGGATAGTTATACTACATAAAATCAAGCTCCTACAAGAATTTCTTCAACCATAATTGCTTCTTGCATGCTTTTGTAATGATAATGAACTTTTCCTCTATAGTAAACAATGTTAGCACCTCTACAACCTTAATTGTCAAATCACAACTACCCGTGCAAACTCAATCAAATAGTTTGAAGTAGACTTTCCAGAATCAATGTCCCCAACCATATATAAGTTTGAGTAAGTTTGTTGTTTCCTACTAGTATTTGATTTCTCTTTTCTTCTCTCTTTTAAACTTTGATAAAAGGGAAAAATTATTGGTGTAAGGATTGATACATTAGGTTTACTAGAAGCCTAGTTCGAAAGTTTTAGAAGTGTATAATATCAATTTTGCTAGTAGGAATGTTATCTCCAAAGGTGAGTTCATTTTAGTGTCTATTTCAATTGGATATTGAATAGAGATATGAAGTGTAACGTGGTTATATATGTATGTATACAATTTACAAAAGTAAAATTATGACTTGAAAAGTAAGAAGATAATATAATTATATTAGGTATTCAAAAGTAAAATTTTAAAATGATTGTAAATATAGTATATGAGTTGGAATAGGCATGTTGGATATTTTTCTTTTGTTGTTAAATATGTTTGTGAAATGATGGTTGTCAACACCCGATTTTGTCCGGGTAATCTTTTAAATTAAAGCATAATGATAAAAATAAAAAGAAATAAAAATCAATAATAACATAAAAATATATTTATCAGTTTAAGTATTCTTGAAATAATAATAGTAAAAAATTAAATAAAATTTGAACTTTTCCATT